>Ga0102924_1000109_pt1 | contig 96521 bp, 87 predicted proteins | sample PaiPotPPM11metaG_FD_80116 | JGI IMG/M metagenome (GOLD analysis project Ga0102924, IMG submission 80116) | Iron sulfur acid spring bacterial and archeal communities from Banff, Canada, to study Microbial Dark Matter (Phase II) - Paint Pots PPM... ...
CGCCCTAGCGAGTCAGAATCCGGTCGCCCGGGTACGTCCGCAATTAGCGCGGCGGAGTAGGGTGGAAACGTTGTGAGCGACCCGGTCCCAGCCATTCCTGATTCCCAGTCCCGCCTGGGCTGGGCCATCGGAGCCACCCTGGTGGTCCTGGCGGTGGAGATAGCGGCGGGGTTGCTGGGTCGCTCGGTGGCCCTGCTCGCCGACGGCGGCCACGTAGCGGTGGATGTTTTGGCGCTGGGGTTCGCCTGGCTGGCGGCTGTCCAGACATCCAGGCCTCCCTCCGGCCAGCACACCTATGGGTACCAGCGGATCGGAATCCTGGTCGGGGTGGGGAACGCCCTCGCCCTGCTGGTGGTGGTGGGCGGGCTATCGGTCGCTGCTGCCCTGCGACTGGCTCACCCGGTCCACCCGGCGCCGCTGCTGATGCTCCTGGCGGCAGGTTTCGGGATCCTGGTCAACGTCGGGGTGGTCACCCTCATCCGTCGGGACCATTCGTTCAACGTCCGGGCTGCGACTCTGCATGTGGGTGGCGATGTCTTGGCCGGCGTCGGAGTCATAGTCGCGGCCCTCCTCATCCTCCTGACTGGGTGGGACCGCGCCGACCCAGTCGTCACCCTGCTGATCTCGCTGGTGATCGCCGCCGGCGCGCTCCGCCTCCTGCGTGAGGCCATGCCGGTGCTTCTGGAATCGGCACCCAGGGGCATCTCCCTCGCCCAGGTCGAGGCGGAGATCGCAGCCACCCCGGGGGTCACCGGAGTCCACGACCTTCACGTTTGGCAGCTAGCCTTGGACAGCCCTGCCCTCTCTTGTCATCTCGCCCTCAGCTCCCAGTCGCTTGAGGATTCCGAGCACCTGGTGCAGGAGCTGTCGAACCGGCTCTGCGCCGATTTCGGCCTCCGCCACACCACCATCCAGGTAGAGGCCTGCCATCCCTGCCCACCCGGACTCTGCGCTCACCAAGTGGCGACCTTCGACAATCATGTCCATGCAACTGGGGCAGGAGCCCTGGGCCACCAAGGGAGCGGGCAGGTGCCTCAGTACATCGAGGCCGAGTAGCGCGCTGACCAACGACCCACCGCACGACCTATCCCGATAAGCACCAGCAGAATCCCGATCAAGATCACCCCGGCTGAACCGGCCAGGGCGTGGTCGTAGGCGCTGGGCAGGGTGGCGTCGTTGAAGACCACGTAGGTCAGGTAACCCATGGGGTGCTGGAAGAGCTGAAACGACGGATTTTGCTGGGAAAAGCCCACGGTGTACAGGAGCGGCGCGGTCTCACCCACCGAGATCGCAAGCGCCACCACGAGCCCCGAAGCGATAGCCGGAATCGCGGGAGGCAGGATCGCGCGCCGCAGCGCGGTCAGCCGGGACAGTCCCAAAGCGGCGGCACCGTCCCGCAGCGTGGATGGCACCTGCACCAAAGCCAGCTCGGTTGACTTGACCACGTACGGGAGAACGATGGCCGACAGCGCCAGGATGCCGGCCAACAGTGAGAAGCCCCAGTGCAGGGCGATGTCGAGCGCGATATAGCCGACAAACCCCACCACGATCGACGGCACCCCGGCCAGCGTCTCATAGCCCAGCCGAATCCACGATCCCTGGCGGAGGTGGGCGAATTCGGCCAGATAGATGCCGCCCGCGATCCCGATCGGACCGGCCAGGATGAGGATGCCGGCGCAGAGCACCAGACTCCCGAAGATGGCGTTCTGCAGCCCGCCGTTGGCAGTTGTGGCTGTGAAAAGACGCCAGCCCAGCGCCGGCAGAGCCTGCTGCACCAAGCCGATGATGATCGCGATTGAGGGCAGCATCACCAGCACCAGGGCAACGGAACAGACGATCCAAAAGCTGATGTCGCGCAGCCTTCTACCGGACGGCCCCACCCTAGATCCCCCGCCCGATGGGGAGTGGGACGCCTCCGGTGGAGCGGCGGATGATCAGGCGACCGATCAGGTTGGTGGCGATGGTGATGACCAAGAGCACGCACCCCAACGCGGCCAAGGCATGGACGGCCATCCCGGTGGCGTCGGTGAGGGCCGAGTCGAGCAGGTCGACGATCGATGCGGCGATGGTGGAAAACCCGCCATAGATGTTCTGCGGCAACCGATCCAGCAGGTTGCCGCTGAGCATCAGCACCATCATGGTCTCGCCCAGCGCACGCGCCCAGCCGAGTATCGCCGCGGCCAGGATTCCCCGGCGCACATAGGGCAATGTCACGACCCTGACCGTTTCGTAGGGGGTCATCCCCAGTGCCAGTGCTCCCTCCTTGGCCAGGATGGGGACGGTCGAGAGAAGCGATCTGGTGGTGGCTGCGATGATGGGCACAATCATCACCGCCAGCACCACCGAGGTTGTGAGCAGGCCCTCGCCGAATCCCACCGGTGAGTGGAAGATGGGAATGAAGCCTAGAACCGACGCCAAAGTGGGGTAGATGTGCGTGGCCAGGAAGGGGCCGAAGAAGAAGACTCCCCAGAATCCGTAGGCAACGCTGGGGATGCCCGCCAGCACTTCTAGAAAGACGGACATGCCGCTCTGGAACCGGCGGGGAATGCGCTCGCTCAGCGCCAGTACGGCTCCCACCGAAACCGGCACCGCAATCAGCAGCGCAATCAGCGACGAGACCAGGGTGCCAAAGATGAAGGGAAAGGCGCCGTACACCGCACCGTGGGGCGCGGTGATGCCGTTGTGGTGGCTGAGGGTAGTGGCATAGAGCTGGCCGAAGGAAAAGATCTGGCCGGTGAAGAATCCCCAGCCGCTGTAGATAAATGCCGGGATCGCCTCACGGATCATCTCCACGGCTAGGAAGATGAGCATCGCGGCCGGCACCAGCGCCGCCACTAGGAACAGGGCGCGCGCGATGCGATCGGGACGGGTTAGGTCCTTGTCACGGAGGTTGGTCCGAACTATGGAGCTGGCGGGGTCGACGTTGCCGTCGACCCCGCCTTCGGCACGGATCACTTGATTGCTAGGCGTGCGCTGCCAGTTGGGTTAGCCGACGATTTTCTGGATCGCCGCTTCCACCTTGGGTATGACGACCGACGGTAGAGCCACGAAGTTGTCGGCAGCCAGGTTGTTTGGCGTCGCACCTCCGGTTGGGCTTATCGCCCAGGTGTAGAAGGCGCGGATTGCCTCGGCGGTGGTGGCCGATGTCTGCTGGGCCTGAACCATCACGTACTCGAAGTTGACAATCGGGTAGGACTGAGCCCCAGGCTCGTAAATCAGGGATTGGGTCAAGCTCGCCGGCGTCGCCGAGGCACCCGCTAACGCGGCGGCTGTCATCGTCGACTGGATGGGCTTGAGGAAGTTGCCGGCCTTGTTCTCTACCAGCGCCTCCTGCAGGCCATCTTCGATAGCGGTGTTCTCGACACTGATACCGATGTAGGCGATGCAGCCTGGAGTGGCTTTGCAGACGGTGATCATCGCCGGGTTACCCACGGCTGTCAGTTCGTCGGCGACAGCTGGCCAGGTCACGGTCGTGCCTTCGGCTGGTCCATTGGCCCAGGTCTTGTCGGTCGCCGAAAGGAAGCTGGTGAAAAGGAAGGTGTCGCCCGATGAGTCCGCCCGGCGGACTGGAATAATCGGCAGGTTGGGCAAAGTGACGCCGTTGTTCAGAGCGGCGATCTGGGGGTCGTCCCAGTTGGTGATGGTGCCCTGGTAAATCTCCGCCAGGGTCTTCCCGTTGAAGTTCAGGAAGGCGGGGGCACCAGGCACGTTGTAGTCGATCGCTTGAGAAGACACCGCGATCGGGATGTTGAGCACCCCGGGGTTGGCGAGAGCGTCAGCCGCCGAGAGATAGGCGTCAGACCCACCTAGGTTGGTCAGTTTGGCGATGGTGTCGGAGATACCGAGACCGGAGCCACCGGCTGCCGGCTCGAGCGTGATGTTGGAGAACGCCGCGTGCAGCTGCGGCGCCAGGAGCTGCAAGTAGGGATAGAGGAGGCTAGAGCCCGCCTCAGTCAGGGTTACCGGCGAGCTGGGATTGCCTGCCGAAAGCGTGGTCGTTGTGGACTTCTTCTTTTTAGTTTTGTGGTGTGTCGCCGCTGTGGTACCGCACGCTGCCAATAGCAGCATGGTGACAACCGTTAGCAGAGCGACTCCCCACAGTCGCGACGGCAAGCGATTCGGGCGCATCTAATACTCCTCCCAAAGTAAATCCGAGGCAAAAAGCGTCGGGCCGATCGGCGGATGAGCGGGCGGTCTCCCCCCAACAGTCAGGCCGTCTTCCCCTCCACGTAGGCCCGACTGCGCTCGTCCGAAGGGTTGGAGAAGAACTGATTGGCGGGTGCGAATTCCACCTTCTCACCGGCGAGCATGAAGAGAACGTCGTCGGCGCAGCGGGCCGCTTGCTGCAGGTTGTGAGTCACGAAGACCACGGTCATGTGGCGCTTCAACTGCTTGATCAACTCTTCGATGCGATTGGTCGAATGAGGATCGAGCGACGACGTCGGTTCGTCCAACAGGAGCACCTCGGGCTCGACCGCCAAGGCGCGAGCTAGGCAGAGAAGCTGCTGCTGGCCACCGGAGAGCATGAAGGGTGTGCTGTTGAGCCGGTCCCCGACCGCCTCCCAGAGCCCGACGTCGCGCAACTCCTGCTCTGTCCGGCCGGAGATATCCTTGCGCTGCCACAGCCCGTGGATCCGCGGGCCCAACGAAATGTTCTCGCGGATGCTCTGGGGGAAGGGGTTGGGTCGCTGGAACAGCATCCCCACCCGGCGGCGGAGGTCACGGACGTTGGTGCCACGATCGTAGATATCCCTGCCATTCAACATCACCCGGCCGCCGATCCGAACGTCCGGATGGCTGTCGTGGAGCCGATTCAGAGACCGTAGCAAGGTGGTCTTGCCACACCCCGTAGGCCCGATCAGCGCCGTCACCCTGCCATGGGCGAAACTGGCGCTGACCCCCTTGACCACCTTCCGCTCACCGAACCCAACCGATAGCTCGTCGACGGAGAGGTCTGCTTGCGAAGTCGTTGAAGCGGCGACCCCCACCCGCATCTCCTCCATCAGCATGGCGCGATCGTAAGCGCGCCCCCACTAAGGGTCGGTAATGAAGGTGTTATGAAGGTACTAAGACGCGGCCCGTACCGAAGTCAAAGCTCGACTTCGAGTTGATCGCTGCCTCGCCTCGGCCTTCGCAGCAGCCGACCGGAGGCCTGGAGCGTGCGCCCGGGGACAAGCGGGCCTTCCGCTAGGCTGAGGCGGTGGAGGTCAGGTCGCCGGCAAGAGCGCTAGCCGATGGCACGACGCCACTTGCCCGCTTCCGACCGCGGGTTTGGTATTGGTGCTTGTTTGGGGTCTCAGCCTTAGGCGCCTTGGACATCGGCCAGTTCCTGGCCACCAACACCAGCATGTTCAAAGGGTCCCCAGGCCGGGCCGCGGGCTCGGTGTTGGGTCTGGCGCTGTGGCTGGCCCTCGCCGGGCTCTCTGCGGCGGTCGCCTCGGGGCGGCGATCATCTCCGGTTCGCCGCGCCATCCTCCCCCTCTCAGGGCTACTGGCGGTGGGCAGCCTGGGACTCGTCGTGGTGCACGCGGCTGCCCGCGCCGGAGGCCTGCGGCCCGCGCTGGGCGGCGTCCTCGGGCTGGCCGCCCTTGGCCTTGCCTACCTGGCCAACCGGGCATGAGGCGGACTTAGGACCCTTAAGGGGCGGCGGTCCCGGCGCGCACCGGGGAGACGTAGAGGTCGCCTCCGCAGGGCATGATCTGACCCATCGCCGCTATGACCCCGCCACCGCCCCCTGGAAGGGTGATCCCGAGTTCGAATGCGGCGCTGCACGCCTGACTGCCCGTCGGGACGTCAAGCCACTGCACCACGAAGGAGGCAGCCGTGTCTGGGCCGATGTTGACCAGGGTCGGTGTGTCGTTGATTTGGGCACCCGCAGGCGGGTTGCCATCGGTCTGAGTCGTACTCACATCGGTGCTGCCGTTCAACAGTTGGAGCTTGGGGAAGCCGTTGAGTGAGCAGGCAACCGTCGAATCGTTGGTGAGCACGACTGTCCACGCCTGGTGGCCCGCCGCGTTGTTGGACTGCCCGAGACCGGCTGCAATGGCGATCGCCTGGCAGACCGGGGCAGGCGTGGGTGGTGCCGTCGCCGTCGGAGTCGGACTGGGAGACGCGGACGGGGACGGGCTTGGGCTGGGATGGCTCTTGTGGTGAGTCTTGGTCGTAGTGCCACAGCCAGCCAGGCCCAACGCCAGGACCAGGGATACAGCTAGCAGCGCCCGGGTGCCCGATCGCACCGTGCTCATGGGTCGATTATGACCTCAAATCCGGCCACCGGGACCCCGTCACGGTCGCTTGCAGCAGCTGGCGCTGCAGACGCTGGCAACTTATAAGCTGGCCGAGTGAGAGGGTGGTACCCGTTCTTGGTGGTAGCTCTGGCCGCCCAACGTGGCCGCGAGCTCCAGCTCTCCAAACGGCTCGAGCGAGCTCACCCCGGCCCCCGCGCTGCCGCTGGGACATTTCCTCTTATGGTGACTGCCCACGTGGCGCTCTTCGTGCTCCCTCCCCTAGAGGCCAGGCTGGCCCATCGGAGTTCGCGCCGGCCGGCGGTATGGCTGGCGGTCCTGGCCGCCGCCACCGGTCTGCGCTGGTGGAGCATCCGCTCCCTCGGCCCCCAGTGGAACGTCCGAGCGGCCGTCCCCACGGACCTGCGGCCGATAGCCTCCGGCCCCTACCGGTGGGTGCGCCATCCCAACTACCTAGCGGTCATCCTCGAGTTCGCCGCCCTGCCCATGGCCGGTGGGGCGTGGGTCAGCGCCATCGGCCTCTCGATGCTGGACGGCGCGGTCCTCTTCGATCGGATCAGGGCTGAGGAGGAACTGCTGTTCAAGGCTCCGGGTTATGCCCAGGCATTCTCAGGCAAGGCCCGCTTCATTCCCGGGATCTTCTAAGGGTCGCCATCTCCACCGTCACCCCGGGTCCGAAGGCCAGACCCAGTCCCGCCCCTGGCGGCCCGCAAGAGAGCGCAGCCAAGACCACCAACAGTGAAGCGGAAGAGAGATTGCCGTAGCGGCTGAAAACAGTCCGCGAGGTGCTGAGCGCTCCCGAATCCAGTCCCAGCCCGCTCTCCACGGCATCGAAGATCCGCGGTCCACCGGCATGGACTGCCATGAAGTCGAAAGTTCCTTCGCCGAATCCGTTGATGGCGCCCGCCAATTGCTGCTCGATGAGGCGGGACAGCCGGCGATCCAACACCGGGTGGAATCCGTCGTCGCGAAGATCGAAGCCCAGGAACTCCTCACTGTTCGCCACCAGCCGGGTTCCCGTAGCCATCACCTCCAGGCCTCCCGTCTCGGCGGTCATCACCGTGGCCGCGGCCCCGTCCCCGAAGACCATTGCCGCAGTCATGTTGTCGACGGAGGAGTCGCCGGGCTGGAAGGTTAGGGAGCAGAGCTCGACGCACACCACCAGCACCCGCTGGCTGGGCTCGAGGCGGAGATGGCGGTGGGCCGCGGCGATGGCTGCACCTCCGCCGGCGCAGCCCAGCTCGGTCAGCGGGACCCGGAGAGCGTCGCTACGAAAGCCCAGTCGGTTGGCCAGCTGCACGTCAAGGGCCGGGACCATGTAGCCAGTGCAGGAAACCGAGAAGACCGCGTCGATCTGCGGTGGCCTGAGCTCCGCGGCCGCTAGCGCTCGCTCCACCGCCAGCTGGGCAAGGCGGGGCGCCTCCGCTTCGTAGACCCTCATTCGCTCCCCCAGCGTGCGCGGAGCGAAGACCAGGTCAGTCGGCTCCACCGTGTAACGAGTCACCGGCTCCACCTCCACCCCCCTTAGGTGAGGCCAGAACTGGCTAAGGGCCGCCAGGCTGGCGGCCGGGGTCAGCTGGTGCTCCGGCAGGGCCACCCCGAACCCCAGAAACCGGCTCATCTCAAGCGACTCCCAGCAGGGCCGCCCAGTCCCGCACCCCGACCGACAGCAGCGATCGGCTGCCGTCGTTGACGCTGAGCAGCGCCTGAAGTGCCTCGGGGCGCTGGGCCGACCCTCGTATGGCGCGCCGCCCCCAGCGGGGCGACGATGACAGGGCACGGGCCAGCGACGCCACCGCGGTCCGCCGCCGCCATTGGCTCGCGCTCCATCTCCGGTAGCGGGGAGCCGCCTGGTCCAGGTCCTTGGCGAGAAAGTCGGCCAGCGCCCTGGCCTGGGCGATGCCGGCGGACATGGCGTCGCCGGTTAGGGGATCGAGAAAGCCGGCAGCGTCGCCGGCCAGGAAGACTCGCCCCTGCGCCACCCGGCGCGGGCGCAGGTTGAAGGGCCCGGCCCCGGTCAGGTCCCCTAGCAGCGGAGCGGACGCAAGCTCGGGGTGGGAGCGCTCCAGGGTCGCCCGGTAGGACTGCTCCGTGGTCAGTTCAGCGGTGCGGAGTGAGCCCTTGCCGCCCAGAACCGCCACCAATACCTCCTCGGCGCCGACCGGGGCGAGGTAGGTCTCCACGTCGCCCAAGAGGGTTACCTCTACGTCAGATCCCGGGCGGTCGACCGCCAAGTGTCCGACCACGCCGTACCGCGCACGGCCCCGGGGTGGCTGGGTCCAGCCCAGCATCCGGGCCACCGGAGATCGGATCCCATCCGCCGCGATCAGGACCGAGCCGACGATGCTCCCACTCGTGGTTTCGACCTCGACTCGGTCCGCCATGGAGCGCACCCCCGTGACCCGTACCCCGGTCCGAACCCCAGCCCGCTCCGCTAGCAAAGCGTCCAGCCGGATCCGCCTAACCCCGTACCCGCAGCCCTGGGCGAATCGGGCCCAGGCTGAGGTGCGGTCGGGCAGGCTGTAGCGCACTCCCCGAAGCGGTGGAAACCCCTCGTCGGCCAGATCGACTCCGGCCTCGCGCAGCAGGGCAGCACCAGCGGGCATCAAGCCCTCGCCGCACGGCTTGTCCCTGGGGAAGGTCGCCGCCTCCAGGACCAGCGCGCCGGGAATCATCAGGCCCAGAGCGGACCCGACCGGGCCACCGCCGGCGACGATGATCCCGGCGTCCATGTGTGAGAGCGACGCTACCAGACCCACTTCCGTGCCAGCGCCGCGGCTGGTGCGCCAAGTCGGTGAGCACCTTTGGGCCGACGCCCTACACCAGCCCGAGGCGGGGCCGCTAGGCTGACGACGTGGACGTGCTACTGGTGGTAGGCGCCGGCGGCGTTCCCGAGCGCCTGCTGGCCAGAGCCCGCCACGTGGTGAGATCCAGCGGCCCCGACCTCGAACCCCAGTTGATCTCGGGCGTGCTCGAGATGCTGCCCCGGGAGGTCGCGGTGGTAGGTCCAGATGATCCCAGGGCGGCGGCGCAAGCGGCCTCCCAGCTGCGCCAGGCGGGGCTCACCGTGACCCTGATCACCGACGAAGCCGTCGAGCCCGGGACCGGCGTCGAGGTCAGGCCCCTCAGCGACGCCGGTGCCGCCATGGAGGTGGTCGACTCCCTACCCGACTTGATCGGCAACACCCCGATGGTGCGGCTGGACCGGATCGGGCGCGGTCTCGATTGCCACCTTGTCGCCAAGCTGGAGTTCCTCAATCCCGGCGGCAGCGTCAAGGATCGGGTGGCCCTGTCCATGATCGATGCCGCCGAGGCGGCCGGACTCCTCAAGAAGGGCGGCACCATCGTCGAGCCCACCTCCGGGAACACCGGGGTCGGGCTGGCAGTGGTCGCGGCAAGGCGAGGCTATCGCTGCGTCTTTGTCATGCCCGACAAGGTCGCCTCCGAAAAAGTCGATCTGCTGCGCGCCTACGGCGCCGAGGTGGTGGTCTGCCCCACCACCGTGGCCCCTGAGCACCCCGAGTCCTATTACTCGGTCTCAGATCGCCTGGCCAGCGAGATCCCCGGGGCCTACAAGCCTGACCAGTACAAAAATCCCGCCAACCCGGCGGCTCATCAGGCCTCGACCGGCCCAGAGATCTGGCGCCAGACCGGCGGCCGGGTTACGCACTTCGTGGCGGGAGTGGGGACCGGAGGGACCATAACCGGGGTGAGTCGCTACCTCAAGTCGGTCAACCCGGAGATCCAGATCGTGGGTGCAGATCCCGAGGGATCCGTCTACTCCGGGGGCGGCGGCCGACCCTATCTGGTCGAGGGTATCGGAGAGGACTTCTGGCCCACCACCTACGATCCCGCCGCCGTGGACCAGGTGGTGGCGGTCAGCGACCGCGACTCCTTCCTGACCGCGCGGGCTGTCACTCGAGAGGAGGGCATCCTGGTGGGCGGCTCCGCCGGCACCGCGGTCTGGGCCGCCCTCAAGGTCGGCCGCACCCTGGACCGCAATCACGTGGTGGTGGTCCTGATACCGGACTCCGGCCGAGGCTACCTATCCAAGCTCTACAACGACGGCTGGATGGCCGACTTCGGCTTCCTTCGCGCTGGCGGCCAGACCGCCGCCGACGTACTGGCGGCCAAGGGCCGGTCCCTGCCGCCGTTGGTGCACGTCCATCCCGACGAGTCGGTGCAGTCGGTGATCCAGCTCCTGCGCGAGTTCGAAGTCTCCCAGGTGCCCGTGGTCAAGGCCGAGCCACCGCTGGCGGCGGCCGAGGTGGTGGGGTCGGTACAGGACCGCGAACTGGTCGAAGCGGCCTTTCACGATCCCGGACTCCTCTCCAAGCCGGTCGCGGAGGTCATGGGACCTCCCCTGCCGACCGTCGGCAGCGGCGCCTCGCTGGAGCTGACGGTGGCGCGGATGGATCGGAGCGGCGCTGTGCTGGTGCTGGACGCCGGGCATCCCGTCGGCATCATCACCCGCTCCGATGTCCTGGGCGCAATGCTGGGCCGGCCCACCCGGTGACCCCTGCCTCGCCTGGATTCGAGACCCGAGCCATCCACTCGGGTCAGGACCCCGATCCCACCACCGGAGCGGTGATCCCGGCGGTCAATCTGGCCACCACCTTCCGGCAGTCCGCGGTTGGCCAGCACCAAGGGTTCGAATACTCCCGTTCGGGCAACCCCACCCGCAGGAGTCTCGAGGCTCAACTTGCCAGCTTGGAGCTGGCCAGGTTCGGTTTCGCCTTCGCCAGCGGACTGGCCGCCGAGGACGCGGTGCTGAGGGCGACAGTGGCTCCCCGTGGTCACATGATCCTGAGCGCCGACGCCTACGGCGGCACCTTTCGTCTGGTCGACCGAGTCCACGCCGCTGCTGGAGTCGCCTACACCCTCGCCAATACCGCCGACACCGAGTCGTTGAATGAGGCCTGGCGGGATACCACGACTCTGCTTTGGGTGGAGACTCCCGGCAACCCCTCGCTCTCGATCGTCGACATCAAAGCGGTCGCTGAACTGGCGCACAGTCGCGGGGCGCTGCTGGTCGTCGACAACACCTTTGCCACCCCCTACCTGCAGAATCCGATAGCCCTCGGCGCCGACGTCGTGGTGCACTCGACCACCAAGTACTTGGGGGGGCACTCCGATGTCGTCGGCGGTTTTGCGGCAGTTGCTGACCCCGAATTGGCGGAGCGCATCTCCTTCCTGCAGAATGCCGCCGGCGCGGTACCCGGACCCTGGGACTGCTACCTGGTCCAGCGCGGGGTCAAGACCCTTGCCGTCCGGATGGACCGGCATTGCCAGAATGCGCTCGCGGTGGCCCAATTTTTGGCAGACCATCCCCGGGTCGCCAAGGTGCTCTACCCGGGCCTGCCTGGCCATCCTGGCCATGAGACGGCCAAACGCCAGATGCGCGGCTTCGGCGGTATGGTCTCGTTCCACCACGCGGACGGCGCTGAGGCGGCGATCCGGATGGTCTCGCTGACCAAGCTCTTCACCTTGGCCGAGTCGCTGGGGGCGGTGGAGTCGCTGATCGAGCACCCGGCGCGCATGACTCACCACTCGGCGGCGGAGTCGGCGGCCGCGGTAGCCCCCGACCTGGTCCGCCTCTCGGTGGGACTGGAACTCGTCGACGATCTGCTGACGGACCTCGATCAAGCCCTGGACGCCTGAGCCCCGCGGGTGAGCCCGCTCCAGCTAGCGCGGGTGTCGGCGTGCCTCGCGGCTGAGCGCCTTCCAACGGCGCTGCGCCTCCTGGCGGACCTTGAGATCGCCCTGTCTAGCCGCCAGCGAGGTGAGTTCGCGCTGGAGCTTGCGCCAGCTCCGGTAGCGTTCGTCGGTAAGCCTGCCTTCGGCTAGCGCCTGCCGGACTTCACAGCCGGGCTCCGAGGAGTGTGCGCAGTCCGAGAAGCGGCAGGCACTGGCCAGCAGCTCGATATCGTCGAAGGCCTGGGACAAGCCTTCGGCGGCGTTCCATAGCCCGAGACCGCGCAGGCCGGGTGTGTCCAGCAGGACCCCCCGGCCCGGAACCAGCAGCAGCTGACCGTGGGTTGTGGTATGCCGGCCCTTGCCGTCTCGGCGGGTGGCTGCAGTGGTCATGACCTGCTTCCCGGCCAGGGCGTTCACCAAAGACGACTTGCCCACCCCCGAGGGACCAAGCATGGCCGCGGTACGACCCTCCCCGAGATGGACTGCCGCGAGCTCCTCTATCCCCGTCCCGGTAGCCGGGCTGATGGCTCTTACGTCGACACCGGGGGCGATGCCACCAGCCCAGCCGATCGCCGAGGTGGTGACCGCCTCTGAGCAGAGATCTGCCTTGGTGAGCAGCACCACCGGGGTTGCGCCACTTTGCCAGGCCAGGGTCAGATATCGCTCCAGCCGCGGCCCGTTGAGGTCAACATCGAGCCCGCAGATCACGAACACTCGGTCGACGTTGGCCGCTAGCACCTGCGCCGCCGTCTCTGGCCCGCTCCGATCGCGCACGAAGGCGGTCCGGCGAGGGAGCAGCGCCGAGACCCGCTGGCGGTCGCTGGGAGAAGGCCCGGGCTGGATCACGACCCAGTCTCCGGTCGCCACCGGATGGTGAAGTGACTCTGCCCGCAAGGGCAATGGTTCGAGGACGGTGCACAGCCGCCGATCGACTCTCGACACCCGAGCGGGGCGTCCGGCGACGCCAGCCTCAGCCGTGAACGCCTCCTCGAGGGCGCGATCCCATCCCAAGGGAGCCAGCAACTCGGATCTAACCGACGCCGAATCTGTCAAGCGGAAACCTCCAAACAGGAGGTGCCCGCCGACGGTAGCTAAGGAAGCTGGGGGACGGGCACCGCCGAATTCTTGGTGAAGCGGTCCATCGCGGGAGCCGCGGCGACTTGCTTGGTCATCTGGCTCACCTCCTAATGCGTGTGGACCTGCGGTGCCGAGGCCGAGAGCTTAGCCTGGCTGCTGGCTCAGGTGCAATGCGAACGTGCACGCTGTGCCCGATTCGCATTCGCCAGGTGGAGCGCCTACGATCCTCGCAACCAGCTGCACACCCCCCAGCCCGAGCGGTTGGGGCGGGTGAGGAAAGACGCTGGCGAGATCAGTTGCCACCTAGGAGGGCGTTATGGGCATACAGGTTCCCCCGCCGGGCAGTAGAGGGGCCAAGGCCCCTCGCTTGCTCAACCGCGTCTTCGCTCCATTCATGAGGATGCAGATTTCCCGGTACCGGCGCAGCCAGGGTCCCGAACAGCCCCGGATGATGGACTTTCCCGCACTGCTCCTGACCACCGTGGGCGCCAAGTCGGGACAGCAGCGCACCGTTCCCCTGGGAGGGTTCCCTGACGGACCCGATGCGTGGCTGGTAGTCGCATCGGCCGGAGGGGGTGCCCGGCATCCGGCCTGGTTCATCAACATGGCCAAGCACCCCGACCAGATCTCGGTGGAAGTTGGCCCTCGTAAGTTCCTCGCGCAAGCGGAGTCGCTTCGGGGCGAACGTCGGGAGGACGCGCTGCGCAAGATAGCCGCCATCTCGCCTCGGTACGGCGCCTACCAGAAGAAGACGGATCGCGAGATTCCTATCGTCCGTCTCACCCCGAGCCAGTAGGGCCGAGCCTCGGCGACAGAGGCAGCGGTTGTCTCACCGGTACACGTCCGCGCCGCAAACCTTGTCTACCGCGCACCTAGACGGAGGCCCGAGTTCGGCCTAGATTGCGAGCTGAGATCCCGAGCGCACTCCGGCGTTTCGGGCGGGCAGATGCGCTGGTGACTCCGGGCCAGTCGGTGGCAGGCACCAGCGGCAGCTACGGGGGGCTCTGATGTCCTACACGCCCAGATCGGGGGCGGCAGCGGTCGATGTCCAGGACGCCGACAGCCAGCGTCTAGCCGCGCTGGGATACCGCCAGGAACTGAGCCGGGTCCTCAGCCTGTTCGAGAACTTTGGGGTCGCCTTCTGCTACCTCTCCCCGATGGTGGGCATCTACTCCCTGTTCACCCTGGGAGCGGGCTCCGCCGGGCCCCGCTACCTGTGGCTGATGCCGATCGTGGTCTTCGGGCAGTTCCTGGTCTCACTGGTGTTCGCCGAGCTGGGCAGCCACTACCCCATCGCCGGGGCTCTCTTCCACTGGAGCAAGAACCTGATCAACCGCGGCTACGGCTGGTGGGTGGGCTGGATCTATGGCTGGGCGCTGATCATCACGGTGGCCTCGGTGGACACCGGCTTCGTCATCTACGCCTCACCCCTACTCCACAACCTCTTCGGCGCCAACATCAACGCCGCCGACCCCAACACCATCTTGTTCTTCACCCTCCTGCTGTTGGCGGTGCAGACCGTCTTCAACGTCGCCGGCGTCAGATTGCTGGGCAGCATTTCCAAGATCGGCGTCTATGTAGAAATCCTGGGAACCTTCGGGATCGCCATCCTGCTGGCAGCCGTCGGCTTCCACCACGGGATCGGTTTCCTGTTCACCACCCAGGGCACCGAGAACCTGGCGCACAACCCGCTGGGGGTGAACTTCGGCGGTAACTGGTGGCTGGGGGCGGCCCTGGTCGCCATCCTCGCCCACGTCTACATCTTCTACGGCTTCGAGTCGGCCGGAGACGTCGCCGAGGAGGTCAAGTCCGCGAGCCGTCAGGTCCCCAAGGCGATCGTCTCCTCACTGCTGATCGGAGGCATCACCAGCTTCATCCTGGTGGCTGCCCTGCTCCTAGCCATTCCCTCGGGCGGCAAGAGCTTCACCGCGGCCACCTCGCTCAGCGGCGGGGTGCCCTACATCCTCAGCGCCAACGTCCACGTGGCCGGCATCCAGGACTTCATCTTGATCTTGGTCTGCTTCGCCTTCTTCAGCTGCGGCACCGCGGTTCAGGGGGCCGGCGCCCGACTCGCCTTCTCCTATGCCCGGGACCACGCCATTCCCGGCAGCCATGTCCTGCGCTATGTCGCGCCTCGCCTCAAGACGCCGGTCAACGCGGTCCTCTTGGCTGCCATCCTCCCCGCCCTCTTCACCCTGCTGGTGCACATCAGCCCGTCGAAACCGATCACGATCGGGTTCGTCACCTATCCGGCCGACGTGACCCCTCTCACGGCACTGGTCTCATTCGGGGTGTCGGGTATATACCTCTCCTTCCTGATGGTGGTGGTGGCGGCGGTGGTCGCCCGGCTGCGGGGCTGGAAGGCGGAGGGTCCCTTCAAGCTTGGGATCTGGGCATGGCCGGTGCTGATCGGGGCTCTGGTTTACGGTGCCCTGATGCTGGCGAATATCGTCATCCCCACCGGGATAACCAGTCCCAAGGCCGAGCTCTTCAATTTCGACTGGCTGACCCTGCTGGTGATGGTCTTCATCTGCCTGATCGGGGCCATCTACTTCCTCGCCGCCAGCCCTCACCGGCGGCCGCCCGAGGTGATCCAGGGTCAGACGGCTCCGCCCCTAGGGAGCGTCGCAGGCCCCTAGTCGGCGGCGATCGCCGCCTGAGTTACGAGCACGACCCCAGCCCGCCGGGGCTCACGGCGCCGGGCAGGGCGCGTAGCCGCTGGCGCTGAATATGGCCTTGGCCGGGGTCTCGGCCAGCGTCACCCAGCTGACCCCGGGGTGGCGGACCAGGTAGTCGGCCACTATGTCGTAGCCGATGTCGCGACCGGTCGCCGGGGGCATGGTGGACTCGCCAAAGACCTGGGCGTCAACCGGTCCACCCAGGAGCACCTCGGGATGGAGTCCCACCTTCTCCAGGACCGGTCGCAGGTGCTTCCACTGCTGGCACTCCTGGCCCGCTGTCAACGCCCCCACCCAGGGATCGGGCGGGCCCGGGAACGCCGATTGGTCGAACGCGGTCTGGGTGCCGGCGACCACCAGCTGATCGAGCAGGGTGCGCTCAAACCCGGGTCCTGAGGTGATCCGGACGCTGTGGTCGACCTCGCGAGCCAAGGTCCGGGCCAAAGAGCGGCTGATATCGGGAGGCTCCAGCCCCCAGTTGGGATCGAGGCCGACGGTGATCGCGCCGCTCTCGGGATCAGTGAACCCGACCGTGCCCACCGCGGGCAGGATCTGGTCGGGATCGCCGACGGTGATCGTGACCGAGGCCGGAGGCCCCGGAAGCAGCGAGTCGATCCGGGCTAGGTCCTGCTGAGCCAGGCTCCGGATGGGGACGTCGTTGTTGTTCGCCTCGGACACGACCCCCGGGGTGAGCGTGACCGCGAAGCGGTCGTCGGCCGCCTGCAGTCGCACTGGATGCAAGAACTGGACATTGGCGCAGCCCACCAGGGCCAGACAAACAAGCGCTGCAAGCCAGATCGGTCGGATCACTGGCTTGCTCGCCGGCTCTGGGCAGTGCCGAGCAGGGCCGCCATGCCCACGCTTCTCATCAATAGCACTGCGTTCTCCGCCGCCAGGGTGTCTCCCAGCTCCACGAACAGATCACCAGACCCACCGGTATGAGCGCCAGTCTCTGGGCCACGATCGGCCGCGACCGCATCTGATTCCATACCAGAAAGGCGATGATCAGCAGCGCCCCCGCGATGTCTAGTGCGTCCACCTGCCCCCCTGGCTCGGCCTACTGTGGAGGACCGGATTTACCGAGTTTACCGGCGACCAAATCGATGCCTGTGCAGCCTCGCCGCGACCCTAGGGCTTACGGTTCTGGTTCGGCAGCAGCGTCCGGCGATCGCACTGACTCAGGAGGCTTGGTCAAGAATGGCTGACATCCGCGTCGACGGTTCTGATCTGGTGGTCGTGTTGAGTCGCCTGGAGAAGGCGGAGGCGGTGCACGGAGACCTTCGGGTGCCACTGACCTCGGTGCGCCAGGTGGAGGTGGCCGATCGCCCTCTCGAACTGATCCATGGCGTGAAACTGCCGGGCACGGGGATCCCCGGTAGAACCGCTGTGGGCACCTGGGTCAGCCCTGACGGCCGTACCTTCACCGTCGAGCATCACGCCAGCCGCGCAGTGGTGGTGCACCTGGAGGGCCAGACCTACCAGCAGCTGATCGTGGGCTGCGACCAGCCCGAAGAGCTGGCCGAGCGTGTCCGGTCGGCCGCCGGCCTATCACTCCACTAGGTCAGATCCAGCCCCTCTGTCTGAATAGATAGAGCTGAAATCCTACCGACGCGATCATGAGTGTGACGCCGCCCAAGAAAAAAGCCAGCGGTGAGGGCTCCACCCTACCCGTCAGGTAGGCGAAGTTCATGCCGAAGAATCCTGTAATAAAGGTGATCGGCAGAAACAGGCTGGCGACCACGGTCAGGGTCTTCATGGTCAGGTTGAGCCGGTTTGACACAGTGGACAAATAGGTGTCCATGGCGCCTGAGAGCAGGTCCCGGAGCGAGTCCACCGTCTCGTACTGGCGGACCAGATGGTCGTAGACGTCGCGGAAGTACAGCGCGGAGTCGTCCTGACCCGGCTGCAACGATTGGGTGACCAGCCGCTGCACGGCATCTCGCTGTGCGCCCAGGGTGCGCCTGAGGTCGCTGACCGAGTGCTTCAAGTCGGTGATTTCGGCCAGGTCGGGCTGGGTGGCGGTGGTCACCAGCCGGTCCTCCAGCGCGTCGACATCCTCGTCGATGGCATCCAGGACCGGGAACGCGCAATCGACAATCGCGTCGGTGACCAAGTAGCTGAGGAACATCGGGCTCCCCTGGGTCAAGCTGGAATCGATCCCCAGCCGCTGGCGCAATCCAGCCAGCTCGGGATTGACCTCCTGGTGCACGGTGACTACCCAGGCCGGTGCGATGCAGAGATTGTGCTGATGCAGCACCAGCTGCCGCTTCTTCCAATAAACACTGACCAGGACTAGGAATACGTAGCCGGGATAGTCCTCCCACTTGGGCCGCTCATGGCCATGGCTCATGTCCTCGACGGTGAGGTCGTGGATGCCGAAGGCCGACTTGAGCAGCTCGTAATCAGCCTCGGTCGGTGCGTGCACGTCCAGCCAGATCGGGCCACTCTTGTCGCTGAGGACCTTCTTCACCCGGGCGAGATCGAAGTCCTCCTCGACTCCCTTCTGAGTGACGAGCCAGCGCATGGTCGGACTCTAACCGAGAGCTAGGGCCAGTCGGAGCTGGGACGCCGGGCGAGGAAGACGGTCATCCGCCCAGATACGACATCTCCGGCTTGGCAACGGCCGTAGCTCCTTGGCCGACTCCAGGGCGCAGTTCGGAATAGCGGTCGGCTCTCCTTGTCCAGATCGTGCGCAGCTCCTGGATCAACTCCTCTCGGCAAGCGCCGCCCCGAAGCAGGGGACGCAGGTCGTGGCCCTGTCTCGCGAACAGGCAGGTGTGCAGCTTGCCGTCCGCGGTCAGACGCAGACGAGAACAGTCCCGGCAGAACGGTTGCGTCACCGAGCTGATCACCCCGAACTCACCAGCTCCGTCCGAGTAGCGATAGTTCCGCGCCACGTCGCTGGGGTGATCGGCATCAGCAGGCTCGACCGCCCAGGCCGCCCCGATCATGGCGACCACCTCGGAGCTGGGGACCACCTCATCCATCTTCCAGCCATGACTCTCCCCCACGTCCATGTACTCGATGAGGCGCAGGGTGTGGCCGTGATCGCGGGCATAAGCCGCCAGTTCCAGAATCCCGCCGTCGTTGAGGCCCCGGCGCACGACGGCGTTCAGCTTTATGGGTCCCAACCCCGCCCTTACGGCGGCAGCGATCCCCTCCAGGACGCTCTCGACCGGCAGCCCCACCCCGTTCATGAGGCGGAAGACATCGGGGTCGATGGAATCGAGGCTCACCGTCACCCGATCGAGGCCGGCATCGGCCAGCTCTTCTGCCCACCTCGCCAACAGCACCCCGTTCGTGGTCATGGCGATGTCCGACACCCCGGGCAGAGCTGCCAACATCCTCACCAGGACGGGCAGGTCCCGCCGCAAGAGCGGCTCGCCACCGGTGAGCCGGACCTTGGTCACCCCCAGCGTGGTCGCCGCCTCCACCACTCTGGTGATCTCCTCGAAATCGAGGATCTCAGAGCGGGGCAGGAACCGGAATCCGGGACCGAAGATCGACGCTGGCATGCAGTAGCGGCAGCGGAAGTTGCAGCGATCGGTGACCGAGACCCGGAGGTCGCGCAGGCGACGTCCGAGCTGGTCTTGGGTGGGGGTAGACATCAACTCCATGCTACCCGGAGTTCGCGAGCCACCTGGCCGGTGAGAGCCCGGCCGGGTGGCCGGACCTCATCTAGTGAGCGACTGCGGCTCGGAGCGACTCGCGCAACGACCCCATGGTTCCCATGACCGCAGTCGGCTCGTACCCGCAGTGGGCCATGCAGTTGGCGCACTTAGGATTCCGACCCCTGCCGTAGTTCTCCCACTCGGTGGTCTCGATGAGCTCACGGTAGGAACCGACGTACCCGTCGGAAAGCAGGTAGCAGGGACGCTGCCAGCCGAAGACCGAGTAGCAGGGAATGCCCCACGCCGTGCAGGAGAAGTCCACCTTGCCCTCCAGGAAGTCCAGGAAGAGGGGCGAGTGGTTCAGACGCCACTTCTTGCGCCGACCCTCGGCAAAGGCCTCCTTGAAGATGGCCCGGGTGCGCTCCACGCCCATGAAGTGCTCCTGATCGGGAGCCTTCTCGTAGGCGTAGGCGGGCGAGATCTGCATGTTGTCGACCTTGAGGTCGTCGTTGAGGAAGTCCAGGACTTCGCGGACCGACGTGGCGTCGTCCTGGGTGAAGAAGGTGGTGTTGGTGGTGACTCGGAAGCCGCGGGCCTTGGCCTCCTTGATCGCAGCCACGGCCTTGTCGAACACCCCATCGCGACAGACCGAGGCGTCATGGCGCTCCTTGAGCCCATCCATGTGAATCGACCACGCGAAGTAGGGGTGGGGCTTGAAGAGGTCGATCTTGCGATCCATGAGGATGGCGTTGGTGCAGAGGTAGACGAACTTCTTGCGCTCGAGCAGAGCTCCGACGATCTGGTCGATCTCCTTGTGAACCAGGGGCTCACCGCCGGCAATCGAGACCACCGGGGCCCCGCACTCCTCGATGGCGTCGATGCACTGTTGGACCGTGAGCCGGCGCCGCAGGATGTCATCGGGGTGCTGGATCTTGCCGCAGCCGGCGCACTCTAGGTTGCACTGGTAGAGCGGCTCCAGCTGCAGCACCAGAGGGAACTTGTCGATATGACGGATACGCTGGGACATCAAGTAGGCGCCCACTCGCACCTTCTGTCGCAGCGGAATCGACATGATCTACCTCGCGGTGTCACGGGTTCCCGAACTGATCGTTTAGGACTCTAAACCTTACGACGGTTGTAGAGTCAAACGATGAGCCTCGCTCGCACCAGGATCCCCGCGCTCGATCCGGGAGGTGGACTGCTCAAGATCGGCGAGGCAGCCACCTTGACTGGAGTGAGCCCGGGCCGGATCCGCCACTACCAGGCGCAACGACTGGTTGAGCCCTCCCGGAGCCTGAGCGGGTACCGCTACTTCAACGCCGACGACCTGGTGCGAATCCTTCAGATCGATCTGCTCCGGAGCTTGGGCATGGGCCTCAGCGACATCCGCACGTCGCTACCAGGTCCGTCGCACGGCGAATCTCTGCGGGAGACCCTGGCGATCCACCGCGACACCCTCCGCGCCGAGCGGGATCGCCTGGACAGGTTGCTTGCGGCCGTGGAGATGGCCCTGACATCGGAGGATGCCAGCGCCGAGTCGGTCGCCAGCCTCTTGGCGTCCGCGAACTCCACCCCTCGGGACAGCCTGGGGATCTTTGGGCGGCTCAGCCGCCCGCTCTCGGAGGAGGCAGCCCTGATCTATCAAGAGATTCTCGGAGGCGGCTGGGGGCTGCCGGTGCCCTCAATCTTCGGCCGGATGCTGCTTCCTCCCCAGGTGAGTGACCTGCTGGAACAGGTTGCCCACGCCAAGGGATACCCGCACCTCTTTAGCCGTGTTCGGGACTTGGCGGTCGAGATCATCAGCCTGGCTACTCTGCCGGCTCCCGACCCGCAGGCTCCGGTCGATCTCGCCGATAGATGGCTGGAGAGCCTACTAAACGATCCACTTCCAACCGAGGTCCAGGCCGCCTTAGACCGAACCCTCCCCCGAATCCGTGAGCTGGATGTGCTGAATCAGGGATTCCAGCTTTGGGCAGAATCCATCTCGCCTCAAGCGGCCGAAGTCCTGCGAGCGCTGGAGCGGCTGGCTCGAAGCAGATCGATGCTCGTCCTGGGCGTCCTCGTGGCCCACCGCGCCCGCCGGCGTGGATCCCCCCGGGCAAGGCCAGCCCTGCCCTGAGTCCGATACCCCTGGGGGGTATACTGAGCAGAGTAGCGGCTCGCGAGGTTATTGGGTGGATCCACACATATTTGTTCTGGTGGCCTCCGGCTTGCGTGAGGCTGCCGCCATGTTCTGGGAGACCCTCTGGGCCCTGGTGCTCGGCTTCGCGATCTCGGGAGCGATCCAGGCCTTCATCCCCCGACAGGGGATTCGGCGCCTGCTCGGCGATGCCTCCCCCCCGGCCCTGCTCCGAGCGACTGGATTCGGAGCCGCCTCCTCCTCGTGCTCCTACGCCTCGGCGGCGATGGCAAAGTCGCTCTTCGCCGAGGGGGCCGACTTCGTGACCGCGATAGCCTTCATGTTGGCGTCCACCAACCTCGTCATCGAGCTCGGGATCGTGCTGGCCGTGCTGATCGGCTGGCAGTTCACCGGCAGCGAGATCTTTGGTGGACTCCTGATGATCGCGCTCTTCGCGCTGGTGGCGCGGGCCACCCTGTCCCAGTCCTTGATCGAACACGCCCGCGACCGCCTCCGGGCGCGTGCGGCTGCCAGCGATCTCGAGAGCGCCCAACCGCCCCCGGTGCCGTGGCTCGTGAGGCTGCGCTCAGACGACCGCTGGCAAGCGGCGGCCCGGTACACCGTCGCCGACCTCCGCATGCTGCAGAAGGAGATCGTTGGCGGCTTCCTGGTGGCGGGATTCTTGGCGGCTCTGGTGCCCAGCCAGGCCTGGCGGGACCTCTTCCTGTCCGGCCACGGGCTGGCATCGTCGGTGGAGAACGCCGCCATCGGCCCCCTCATCGCCATCCTCAGCTTCGTCTGCTCGGTGGGCAACGTTCCCCTCGCAGCCGCCCTCTGGAAAGGTGGGATCAGCTTCGCCGGCGTGTCCAGCTTCCTATACGCCGACCTCATCACCTTCCCCCTCCTGCTCATCTACCGGAAGTACTACGGCGGTCGGCTCACCCTCCGCCTCCTGGGCACACTCTGGCTGGTGATGTCGGCGGCTGGCCTGACGACCCAGTACCTCTTCGCTGCACTGGGGGCGATTCCCCGTACTCGGCCCCACCAGATCGCACTCCATGCCCTGGGTTGGAACGTCACCACCGGGCTGGACTTCGCGGCACTCGCCGCTTTGGCTGCGCTCTTGCTCCTGGCACGCCAGAAGCGGTCGGCCGCGGCGAGCGAGCTCTACGCCATCGACTCTGTCTGTGGCATGCAGGTCGAACGAGATACCGCGCCTGCTCGCACGGAATCTCAGGGCCAAACCTTCTACTTCTGTTCGGACCGCTGCCTGGAACGCTTCCAGCGCAACCCGGAGCGGTTCAGCAAGGTACCCTCCCTGGCTGTGCCGTCTCCCCTACCCCAGGCTGTCGATCCGGTTTGTGGGATGCCTGTCGAGCCGACTCTGGCCGCTGCTCAAATCGATCGCGAGGGCCAGACCTTGTATTTCTGCTCGCGCCAGTGCCGCGACCGCTTCGTTCAGGACCCGAACCGCTACCAGCAGGATCGCGCCGCAGCTTCCAGCTCGCCAGCTGGCTCGGAAGCGGTCGATCCCGTTTGCGGGATGACGGTCGACGCGGGTGGGGCTCCGGGTACGATCGAGTACCAGGGCCAGCGGTTTACGTTCTGCTCTGAGCAGTGCCGGGACCGCTTCCAAGAGCATCCCGACCTCTTCTCCAGCATGCGCTCGCTGCCGCTGCCGGCCGAAGGGCCTGAGTTCCCTGTTGATCCCATCTGCGGCATGAGCGTGGATCCTGAGGATCCCGGCGCTACGTTGGACCTACCCGAGGGCACGGTCTACTTCTGCTGTCAACCTTGCGCCGACACCTATGCCGCGGACAAGGTGGCCACCGCCCCCGGTCGCGGCGAGCGCAGCCCGGATGAGCGATGAGCTCGGCTAACTCTCGCCGCCCCCAACTCGGATCGGACGCCGCGGCCTCGAGGCCAGGACGCAAGGGGTCTTACCAGGCGAGTAAACAGGAGCTGCTGGTTCGCTTTCAGCGGGTCCTGGGGCAGGTTGGCGGCATCGCCCGGATGGTGGATGAGGAGCGCTACTGCCCGGAAGTGCTGGTGCAGATCCGCTCGGTCACAGCTGCCCTGGATCAGATCGGCTACCTGCTCCTGCGCGACCATCTCGCCCACTGCGTCGCGGACGGAGTCCGGGCCGGTGAGGGGGACGCCTATTTGGACGAGGTCATGGAGGTGATCCGAGGCTACAGCCGCCGCTGAGCTCGCAGTCGCCGATCCGGTAAGCGCCCAGTCGCGTTCAGCGGCCACCGGGGTCCGGCTCGGAGCTCAGACCTTCAGTTTGGTGCAGCCCGCCCAAGAACCCTTGATGGTGACGCTGCCCGAGTGATAGGTGCCCGCCGACAGCGTCCCTGAGACCGATCCCGACTTTCCCCCCTTGGAGGTCGTGATCGTGCCCGACGCCGATACCCACTGGAAGGAACTGTTGTCCGAGAAGAAGACTGCGCCCTGAGATGTGTCGGTCTGTGAGTTGGGCACCATGCTGTAGGTCCGGCCGAACTTGCTCACCTCAATCTGAAGCTCAACAAACGTGAGCTTCCTGGGCCCACTCCCGAGATTGAGCGTGGCCTTGTCCCAGGTGATTACGTCGGTGCCGGTTTGGGTCGGACTGATGCTGCACGCAGTCAAGCCTCCTGGCTCGACGGCAGACGGAACCTTCAATTTGCCGGTGACCTCACCGCTAAATTTGAAAGAGCCGGAGGACCCTTTGCTGGCGGCCAGCGCCGGAGAGAGCGCGCTCAGCCAAAGCAGGCCACCGACTGCAGCGGCGACTAGGACGCGCCGCGGGAGCGCCGAAGTTGCCCAGAGACGCCGCTCCTGGTCTTCCTTCCCGTTCAAGCTATCTCCCTCCCCAGAGCAACGCCGGCGCTCCCAAATCCCGGGAAATCATAAGCGCCTCTGCCGTCGGGAGGAATACCTCCGAGCGTGCTGGACGGTAGCTCGCCCGCGGTGAATTCAGCTCTCTCCTTGGTAAACTCATGGACGCTCATCGGCTGAAGAATTGCATCCAGCGCACGCCAGCCTTCAGCCGGCAGGCGGTTCGGGAGCAGCGGACCAGGGTGCTACCGCGACCCCTCCACACCCGCGGCATGGCTGATCGTCACGGCCCCAACGGGCGCAGGTCTGGCACCAGCCAGCGACCCAGCCCGTGCTTCCTCGAACACCACGGGGGGGACCGCACTCAGGGCAGAAGCCGATTGACGGGTGCAGCTCAGGGTTCGCTCCCTGGGCAGCGACCCCCGGCGTCTTACGGAGCCGAGGCAGGAGCGCATGAGTAGCGGTGGGTGCCCCGCAGGACGCGCACTCGCTGCGCCCGGCGGCGAAGGAATCGGCCACAGCTCCATCGTAGTTGCCACGCCGGACCGGTCATCACCGTCGGATCGACTAACGGGCACCCTCGGGATGGAGAACGCCCTTGCTTAGCGCCCAGCCCGGCCCTCGAACACCAGCGCGCCCACTGCGATTACCAACACGACACCAGCGTAGGCAAGCGAAGTGTGCAGAAGTCCTATGTGAGTCACCAGGACGCCGGCCACCAGCGCGGGGATGCTGAAGGCCAGGTAGCTAACTACGAACACGGCCGACAGCAGCGCAGCCCGCTCATTGGGCTCAGCTAGCTGACTCACCGACCGGAGCGCTCCGAGGAACCCGCATCCGAACCCTGCGCCTGCAATCACAGCGGCGAGGACGAAAACGTAGATCGAGGCTATCCCGAGCGCGACCAGGAACGCGCCCACGCCCACTGCTAGAGCCCAGCCACCAGCTCGCGCCATCAACCGCGGCGGAAGGTTGCGCGCAAGCACAGCAGCAATGGCTGCGGAGAAGGGAAACAAGCCAATCTCGAGGCCCACGAGGGCCTGGTTGGTCTGGCCCAAGACGGCAACGAGTAGCAAGCCCCCGACCGACAGATTCAGACCGCCCAGCGCCCAGGTGGACACCATGGTGGGAACGGCACTCGCAAACGCCCGGCTAGCCCGCCTCGGCACAGCGACCTCGGGGCGCAGCGAGGCAACGGCGCCATGCCTGCGCGTCACGGTCTCCGGCAGCACCATCATCGTCAGGGCCAGACCGACGAAGAGAACCGTGAGAATCGCGAAGATCAACCGGGTTGGGTATGGGGCGTACTGGACTAGCAACCCAGTCACCGTTGCTCCAACGCCCAACCCGAGCGTCGGCGCGACGCTGTTGAGGAGCGATCCCAGTCGCGAGCGGTCACTCGGCTGCAGATCGATCAGATAAGCGCCGAGTGCGCCGAGGGCCGCGCCTGTCGCAAAGCCTTGAACAGTTCGAGCTATCAGAAGCCACCCCACGCCGTCGGCCACGAGGAATAACGCCATGGCTCCGGCCTCGACGAGTAGAGCACCCGCCAAAACCGCGCGCCGGCCAACATAGTCGGACAACCTGCCCACAGTGAGCAGGCTCGCCATCAAGGCGAAGACGTAGACGGCGAAGATCACTGTCAGCGTGAACGCCGAAAAACCAAACTCCGCCCGATAAACAGCGTAGAGGGGACTGGGGGCACTCGAGGCCGCCAGCAGAATCGCTGCCGAGGAAGCCACCACCCAGAACGCCACGTTGCGAGGCAGCGCCCGCGACCTAGTGGAGCTGTGCAGCGATGCGGGATTCGCGGATGAAACTTTCATGCTGCCACTGTCCGCTACGTTGGTGCTAAGGCAGAGGCCGATCCCCTCCCGGGTGGCGTGGGGATGTTGCCGAGGGCAATTCCCCGGCTCGGTCTGGGTGATCGACCGCGATCCCATCAGCATCCGCCCACTAAGCCTTTGCCTGCAGCGCCGCCCGCGCCGCGGCCACGATGTCGTCGCTGGTGTTGGCATGACCGGCGATACCCCATCCGCCCTCCGGCGACTCGGTGATCAGCACCCAGGTGCGCTCGACCAGGCTCGGATCGCCGGCAGCGGCCGCGACGATCTCGGTCAGCTCCTTGACCACACCCAGTTGCTTCTCACGATCAAGGACGTGAACCGGGGTGAGCACCTGGACCCGGACGTAGTTGCTGTCTCCGGCCGCATTCGAAATCGCATCGCCGGGCAGATCGTGAACGAAGGCCGCGGTGTTATCGGAGAACAGCGGGATCAGAGGGACCCTTTCCCACTGCATCACAGCCTTCGCGAGATCCTGCGCGAGCGCGTGCCTGTCTTTGAAGGTGCCTTCGGTGGCGAAGACGTCGATCATCGGCATGGGACTCTCCTCCTGATGGTGTCCGACGATTGGGCTGCCCAAGTCGCCGCCCCTGTGACGACCTAGTCTAATACGACCGGTCATCTTGCTGGATCTGAGATAGTGCTCAGATGCCCCGGGCCAACGTCAGAGATCGGCTCATCGAGAGCGCCGTAGAGGTGTTCCACACGCGCGGGTTCAACGGCTGCAGCGTCCAGGACATCGTCGAAGCCGCCGGCGTCCCCAAGGGCTCCTTCTACAACCACTTCGACAGCAAAGAGGCGCTGGGCGTAGAGGTGGTACTCGCCTATACCCGCCTGGTCGGAGCCTACGTAGCCGACGCTGGCGCCAGCGATCTCTTCTCTGGCCTCGGAACTCCGCTGGAGAGGATCAGGGCGTACTTCGAGGCCGTCGTCGAACAGAACGTCAGCTGCGGAGTCCGTAAGGGCTGCCTACTCGGCAACTTCGCTACCGAGCTTGCTCCGCACAGCAACGACATCGCGAGGGCGGTGACCGAAGCCCTCGACAACTGGGGCGCCGCCGTGACCAGGGCTCTGACGCAGGCGCAGGAAGCTGGCGAGCTGTCAAAGAACGCAGACGTCGGGTCGCTCGGTCGTTATCTCGTCGACGGGTACGAGGGTGCGGCGGCGCGGGCGAAGCTGATCGGCGAGCGCGGTCCGATGGACGAATTCATTCGGATCACCTTTGATTTCCTGCTCGCTCAGCCCGGCTGATACAAGCGGAATCGAGTCCGGAATCCGCCCGCCCCGAGACCGCTACCCCGCCTCGGTGGACGGCATGTCGATTACAACGCCACCATCGGCCGGCCGTCGCTGTCAGCGCTCGGGCTGACTCTGCCGGCTAGGCGCTCGAGGTCCTCAGCCGAGCCTGGATGCTGATTGGTTACGGGCGTAGCACCTCAACCTGTTGGGCACCCGTCGCAAGCCTTGCGATAGCATTATCGGCCGCTCAATTCGGTGGACGAGGAACTTGCTCTAGAAAAAAGGTCGGCAACGATCAACAGTCCCTGACCGCTAACCAAACACGTCTAGCTAAGGAGAGAGGTTGAACACGGGAGATACTGCCTGGGTACTCGCCAGCGCTGCGCTAGTGCTTTTCATGACCGTGGGACTGGCGTTCTTCTATGGGGGTCTCGAACCGCGGCGCAACGTGCTGCACATGCTGATGATGAACTTCTTCACCATCTCAATCGTCAGCATCGTATGGTCGGTGATCGGATTCTCGCTGGCGTTTGGGCCGGACGTGGGTCACGGTTTGATCGGCAATCTGCACTACGCAGCGTTGACGAACATGGGCGGAGTCTGGCCCGGAACACAGGTGCCAAAGCTGGCATTCATGCTGTTCCAGCTGATGTTCGCGATCATCACTCCCGCCCTGATCACTGGCGCGGTTGCAGGACGGCTTAAATTCGAAGCCTGGGTTGCATTCTGTATCGGCTGGAGCTTGGTGGTCTATCCGGTCATTGCCCACTGGCTCTTTGACCCCGCGGGTTGGCTCTACCAACTCGGGGCCAGAGACTTCGCGGGCGGGGATGTGGTTCACGCTAGCGCCGGTTTCGCAGCCCTGGTCATGGTCCTCTTGATCGGACCTCGCACAGTGCGGGCCAAGGCTTCCTATCCTCCCCACAACGTTCCCCTGGTGCTCCTCGGTGCCGGCATCTTGTGGTTCGGTTGGTTCGGCTTCAACGCCGGATCGGCGCTAGGTGCCAATCAGCTGGCATCGAGTGCCTTCACCGCCACCCAGCTCGCGGCGGCGGCAGCGACGATCAGTTGGGCACTGATCGAGCGCGCATTCACAGGGAAGGTAACGGTGGTGGGTATGGCAACGGCAGGCGTCGTCGGCCTGGCCACTATCACCCCGGCATCCGGTTTCGTGGGACCGATGCCAGCGATTTTGATTGGGGCGCTGGCCGGAGTTGTGGTGTTCATGGCGGAGCGCTTTGTGCTGACCTTCAAGCGCGTCGACGACGCTTTCGGTGTGGTGGCATGCCACGGCGTGGGAGGCGGCCTGGGGATCCTGCTGTTGGGGCTTTTCGCCCAATACACCATCAACCCAGCGGGGCTGACGAGCACCAATGGGGCCCGCATCAACGGACTGGCGTTCGGAGACCCCGGGTTTTTCGGACATCAGGTGATCGCGGATCTGGCGATCGTGGCCTATGTGATGGTGGCCACCTGGCTGCTTGGCCTGATGGTCCGGTCGACGATCGGTCTCCGGGTAAAGGAGAGTGAAGAGGTGAGTGCCTCGGGCCTGGGCGAAGCCTTCGACCTCGCCGCTTACGAACCCTGGGATTCCGTGGTGGAGGGCGGTTAGCGGTGCCTCGGACCCGATGTCGTGCCTGAGTTCCCCGGGTGAGGCAGTACCGGCGCAAGCCCAAGACGCTTGAGGCAGCGCAACTTCCTCCCATGAGTGAAGCCGGAGCCATGGAGCGGTGGGAGGCAATCCGTGCGTGGTGCGGAGGCCGCCTGGGTACGCGCGGCTCGCAGACTCAGGTTCTCCTTCTCGACACCTTGGCCGGCAGGATGTGGGCCGGCGAGAGTGACTGGATCGTCGGGGACACGGAAGCTGGCTTTAGCGCTCTGTCCGCCGACGCCTTCACCGGCGACTACGAACCGGTGGATGAGCCAGCGCCAGGCAACTGAAGGCCGCAATGTGAAGTTCGGATTGGCGCAGACAGCACCAAAGGTCCCAACGGGGGCGCGCTTCCTCCGGGCTCTAGAGGGCGAGCGGTCCTGACAGCGAATCGCTTTGGTGGCGGCGGCCGACCGTGGAGATCCCCGGCCACGGTCAGATCTCGATGACCTGAAAACAATTACAGCCTGGCCGTCCCCAAGCTCATGGTCGGCGCCGCTCAGTCGATCGACTTAGCCTTGGCGCGGCTGACCCTTCACCGTTGCGAGATTGCGCAACTCGACTTGATTTTCCGACTGGCGCTGGGCATCCTTGCCCGATGCTGTTCGCGATGATTCGTCAAGAGGGCGCGGGCTGGAGCCACGGACGGTCGATGCGTGAACAGGAAGGATGGGCTGAGCACGCAGAGTTCATGAACAGCCTTGCCGAGGAGGGCGTCGTCGTGCTGGCCGGGCCACTGGGGAAGGGAACGCCGGTGTACCGCACGCTGCTGATCTTCGACGCAGAGAGCGAACGCACAATCCACGCCCGGGTCGAGGCCGATCCCTGGACTTCGCTCGAGGTGCTCACCACGGTCTCGGTCGAGCGCTGGGACGTCCTTATCGGCGAACTTTCCCGCCCCTCCGGCGATTGACTCATCCTTCAGAGAGCGGCGATTTGAGATCAACCCAGGTGCTGGAGCGGAACGCTTTGAACCTTCCAATACCCTGCAGTGCCAGCTCTTGCCAGGCCGAGGGCGCCGGTCGCGTCCCATCTCAGCGGACCGGCATCCGGCATCCACGGTCGTGAACTTGACACCATCTGCGTCGCCGAGTTGACCCCACCTCACGCGCGACCCGCATAGACTCTCGCCTCAGGTTCGCTTCGTGAATATCCGACGACCACTGGAGGTTCGAAATGGCAGAGCTCGAGTCCCACCGGCCGGAAGGCGAGGAGGATGCCTCTGGTCACCAGACCACAGAGCGCATCCGGTCCGAAGAGGAGCCAGACGATGCCTCAGGGCACTACACACCGGTTGACGGCTTTCAGTCCTCAGATGAGTCAGACGACGGCCCAGGACACTACACGCCGGTTGACGGCTGAGGCCAAAGCTCGATAGGCAGGACTACCGGGCCCGCTAGGGCCCCAGTCCGCGTCAGGTCCTATCCCCGACGCATTGCAGCCGCGTCTGCGCGGACCTTCCCAGCGACGCCGCGGAGGCGATGAATGCCTCCCTCCGGCGAGCCTGAGGCCCACCGCTACGGAGCTTGAGCCACGGACTGCTCGCCCGGACTAGACTCCGACCCGGCCGCCAATGTAAGGAGGTCAGACTTGGGCAATCCGGGACCGGCGGAGCGCAACCCAGTCTCAGCGCTGAACTCCGCCATAGGGACAGCGTTGGCATTCCCATTCGGACCGGGCGTGATCCCCGTGCTGATCCCCTGGATAATCACCCACTGGCAGCCAGGGTCGCCTTATCCCCTCGCGGTGAGGGCCATCGGCCTCGTCTTGATCGTGGCAGGCGGGATTGTGACTGTTTGGACTTTTGTGAACTTTGTCACCGAGGGGAGAGGGACACCGTGGCCCAGCTACCCGCCGACCTCACGGCACGTGATGGTCAGCGGACCTTACAAGTACGTCCGGAACCCTCTATACGTGGGCTTCATCTTCGCAATCGTTGGTGAGGCGCTTTTCCTCGGAAGGGCGGTGCTGTTCATCTATCTGGCAGCGCTCATCGTCTTCCTGGTCGCCTTCGTCCACTTTTGGGAGGAATGGACGATGGCAAAGCGCTACGGGGCGGAGTTCGAGACCTACTGCAAGCAAGTGCCAGGCTGGTTGCCGCGCTTGCCACGCCGAGCTTCCTGAAGTCGCTCCGGACCCTCTCGGCGACGCCGCTAGGGCGCTCGACTCGGCCTTCGCTCGGAGGTGACTTCGGGCGTTAGGGTGTCTTTTAGGGTGTCAATCACTTTCGACCGTCCCAGTCCATCGACTCAGTCTGAGATCGAATCTGGTGCTGGGGCGGAAGGATTCGAACCTTCGAATGGGGGATCCAAAGTCCCCTGCCTTACCACTTGGCGACGCCCCACGGCGCGCTCAGATTAGCGGAGGATGCACGTCCGATAGCGATCCAACTCCCGGTGGGAGATGGCCCGAGTAGGGCAGGCGCCAGGCGCCGATATTCCCGCGGGTAACCTTCGGACGATCTATGACCTGGCTGGGGCGCCCCGAAAGCGATCAATGGCGGCAAGACAGCCGTCTGGGTGGGTCAGCGGCAGCCTGTGGTCGCCGAAGGGAAGCAGCGAGAGGCTCACGTTGGGGTGGCGCGCGGCGAGCTCAGAGAGCAGGACCGGGTCAGGAACCGGGTCGTTTACCGGCAGGACGATGTGAACCGGAGCGGCGATATGGTCGAACCAGGCGGCAGCGTCAGCATCGATGACGCAGGTCTCAAGGATCTGCCGGTAGGCGCTGACGCTGGGCTCGAATCCCGTCCGGGGGCCACCAGGCAGATCCAACCGCAGCAGTCGCGCCGCGTGGGCGAGCACCGGGGGCCGATTGCCTGATCCGGCGTAGAGCGCATCGGCCAGGTTCCGGTTGAGGGGACCACCAAACTGCAGCGGGGTGAGTCGGCGAATGCGACGGCGAGCAGCGTCGGGATCCGAGTAGAGCAAGGGGCTGATCGCCACTACCGCCCGGACCCGGGCGGGATGGCTGGCCGCGGCCCGGAGTGCTAGAACTGCCCCCAACCCATGGCCGACCCAGAGAGCCGGGCCGGGAATTTCCAGCCCGTCGAGGCTGTGAACTACCGCGTCCGCCTGCTGGTCCGGACCGTAGCCCTCATCGGGTCGTGGTGACGAACCGAAGCCCAGGAGATCAGGCACGACCAAGGGGCCTGGGTCCCCGAGCTCGTCGAACGCAGAGCCGAAATACTCGGCCGATCCTGTCAGCGGGTGCAGCAACACCACCGGCTGATCACCGTGCCCGAGGAGCTCGACGCTGAGGTAGGGCTGGCTGCGAACCCGCTCTGGCGGAGCCCAGTTCACCTCCCGGCGTCTGACCGCCAGTCGCGCCGCCATTGCCGCGGCCCCGCCCCCTCCCACCGCAGCCGCGGCTAGAGCTGCCTTGCGGGTCTTGGATCCCCACATCTAGCCGGCACCTTTGGGTGAGGCCGCGAGGGCCGCAGGTCGCAAACGCACGCTCGAACTCCGCATCTTCAACGCGACCGATGATAGGGACCGGCCCCACCGCGAGCGGTCAGAGCTTGCGGTCGCTCGTGCCCCCGACGGACCACCGGGCTGCCAGCTCCAAGAAGGGAGCCAGCGAGGTTGGGTCGTCGACCGCCTCCGGGTCGAGCACCTTGTCCTGAGCCAAGCCCTCGAGAATCCGCTTGAGGGGGACCTCCAGCTTCTTGCCGCTCCTGGTGCGAGGGATCCGGCCGACCTCTTGGATCAGATCGGGAACATGGCGGGGTGACAGCTGGTTCCGGATCCGCTGCTTGAGCTCCCCCGCCAGTTGGTCGGTCAAGGTCAGACCTGGGGCCAGGACCACAAAGAGCGCCAAACGGGAGTTGCCATCGGGTTGGGCAACATCGACAACCAGGCTGTCGCTGAACTCAGCTGCCTCCTCCACCAGTCGGTAGATCTCGGCGGTCCCCATTCGAACTCCGTTGCGGTTGATAGTGGAGTCCGATCGCCCGTAGATGACCACTCCCCCATCAGGACGGACTTTGATCCAATCCCCGTGGCGCCAGACCCCGGGGAAGGTCGAGAAGTAGCTCTCGCGGTAGCGGGAGCCGTCGCGATCACCCCAGAAGAACACCGGCATCGAGGGCATGGGCTCGGTGATCACCAGCTCCCCCACCTCGCCGACGACCTCGGCGCCTGCCTCGTCGAAGGCCCGGACCGGGGCGCCCAGGCCTCGGCACTGGATCACACCGGCCTGAACCGGCAGCCATGGGCAGCCCAGCACGAAGGCGGTACAGAGGTCGGTGCCGCCGCTGAGCGAGGCCAGCCAGAGGTCCTGCTTGACCGAGCGGTAGACCCATTCGAACCCGGCCGGGGACAACGGAGATCCGGTCGATCCCACGAAACCAAGGCTTTCCAGGTCGAACCGCTGGGCGGGGTCGAGCTCCGCCTTCATGCAGGCGCTCAGGTGGCCGGCGCTGGTGCCGAAGTGGGTCACCTTCGCGTCGGCGGCCAGTTCCCAGAGCCGGTTGAGGTCGGGCGCGGCTGGGCTGCCGTCGTAGAGGACCACCGTGGCCCCCACCAGCAGACCGCTGATCAGGTAGTTCCACATCATCCAGCCGGTGGTGGTGAACCAGAAGCCGCGAGCGCCCGGCCCCAGGTCGGAATGGAGACCTAGGACCTTGAGGTGCTCGAGCACGATGCCGCCGTGGCTGTGGACGATCGGCTTGGGTGGCCCGGTGGTGCCCGACGAATAGAGGATCCAGAGTGGGTGATCGAAGGGGACCCGGACGAAGTCAGGCTCGACCTGATCGCGGACCACCTCCCCCCAACCGATGCTCCCGGGCTGAGCTCGGGAGCCTTCACTCGACAGATAGGGCACCGCAACCACTTGGAGGAGCGATGGCAGCCCGGCCCGCAGCTTCGCTACCACTTCGCGGCGGTCAAAGTCCCGGCCACCGTATCGATATCCGTCGACGGCCAGCAGGACCTTGGGCTGGATCTGGGCGAACCGATCCAGCACTGCTCGCTCGCCAAAGTCAGGGGAGCAGCTCGACCAAATTGCGCCCAGGCTGACCGTGGCCAGGCAGGCGACCACGGCCTCGGGGATGTTGGGAAGATAGGCGGCCACCCGATCTCCCTTCCCCACCCCCATCTCCCGAAGGTGCGCGGCGACGCTGCCGACCTGGCGGCGGAGCTCGGCGCGGCTCAGCTGGAAGCTCGGGCGGAGCTCCGAGAAGGCCATCAGGGCTTCCCCGGATTCCGAGCTCAACCGAAGCGCGTTCTCGGCGTAGTTGAGGGTCGCTCCCGGATACCACTCAGCTCCGGGCATGGCACCGCCTGCCAGCGCGGGTCCCCAACCTCGGTCGCCGACCACGTCAAAGTAGCCCCAGATCGAATCCCAGAACGAGGCGATCTCCCTGGTGGACCACTCCCAGAGCGCCGGGTAGCCCTGCGTGCTTATCCCCCGCTCCTGGGTGAGCCAGGATGCATAGTCGGTCAGCCGGGAGCTGGCTACCTGCTCTGGGCGAGGCCTCCAGAGCAGGGCACCCTCTTCCCCACCGGAGGGGCGGTCCACGGGCGCACCATACGTCATCCCGAGCAAGGCTCCCCGGGACTAGCTCAAGGGGCTGTCCACGATGCGGAAGGGGATGTCGGCGTCGTCGGAGAGGTGGTAGCTGGCGCAGATCCGGTGGTAGCCATCGGCGACGATCAAGGGCACGCCCTGAGGCAGGTCACCCCTCACCAGCAGCACCGGTGAGAGCTGCTCACCCTTGCGCACCTTCTTGAGGTCACGCATCACCTCAAGGTCCTCCATCGGCATCAGGGGAAGCCGACTCGCCCGCAGCAGGTCCTTGGCCTTGCCATGACTGATCGGCGCCGCCTTCAGCTTCCGCACCACCGCGGTGACGTCGGACCGGCCCAGAGTCAGTGAAAGGTAGGCGCTGGCGGCCGGATAGTCGTGCGGATCCGGGTCATTCTTCCAGTGCTCTTTCTTGGCCACCTAGCGACCTCCTCCCCTCCCCATGCCTGACGCTGACGCACGCAGCCTAAGGCTTTGTCCCCGGGGCACGGACGCCACCGCCGACCTGGGGAGGGGCGAAGATCGACGGGCCGATGGCGCCCTGGGCAGCAGCTTCGGCGACGGGGTCCCGACCCCCCGGGCCTCTCAGGACGTAGGCGATCGCCACCGCCACCAACATCCCCACCACCGGGCCGATCAGGTAGATCCAGTAATTGGTGAAGTCGTGGATCACGAACTCAGGTCCAAAGGAGCGAGCGGGATTCATCGAAGCCCCGCTTATGGGGCTGGCCCAGAGCCCTGCCAGGGCGATATACCCGGCCACCGCCAGAGCAGATAGCGGCCCAACGTTCTGCGCGCCCGACGCGGTACCCAAGATCGTGGTCACCAGCCCCAGGGTGAGCAGGGCCTCAATCATCATCGCCTCACCACCGCTGACCCCTGCTCCAGGCTCGGTCGCGCCGAGCATGCCTGCTTGCCCGAGCACCGCAGACAAGAAGAGGCAGGCCAGCGTGGCACCCAGGAACTGCATGATCACGTAGCCGGGCACCCGGCGCCAGGGGAAGTCCCTGCGCAGGGCGAAGGCGACGCTCACCACTGGATTGAGGTGCGCGCCCGACACCTTGCCCGTGGAAAGGATGATCGCCATCACCATCAGGGCGGGCGCCACCACTTCGGCCGTCCGCCCGACCGACCCGGCGCTGAGAGCGGACACGACCCCGGCTCCGGCGGCTACGGTCACCAGCATGAAGGTCCCGAATACCTCGGCGAAGAGCCGGCGCCACTCCTGGCTTGGGTCCCGGAAAGCCGAGATCCAAGGTGGCTCGACGTGCGCAAGGGCCACCCCTGCAGCGCCAGCGTGAGCTGCGGACGCCACCGCTCCGCCAGCGGGCGGTTTCGGCATGGCGTCTGGGTGGGGGGCCGGCGGGTCTGGACTTGCCATCGAGGCGCAAGTAAACGCGATCAGGGCCTCATCCTGCTTACGGCGGCGCAGGCATCCGGGGTACCGCACCCCTACCACACGCTGCCTCGACGAGGGAGAGCCGCTGGACTCTCAGCCGGGCTGCCGCACCGCCCAGCCACCGGTGGGGGTGGCGGTCAGTTGGAAGTAGGCGCGCCGGACTGCGATTTGCGCGATCGGGGCAGGAAAGGCGGTGTCGGCGTTGAAGTCAATCGGTCGTCGCGAAGCCTGAAAGCCGCTCCGGGCTAGGTCGGCGAGCTGCTGCAGGTCGGCCTGCTGGCGCCGCCCGAAGGCGGAGTCGACCACGGCCCCGTGGCCAGGAACCAGCTTGTCCGGGCCCAGCTCGAGAAGTGCGCCTAGAGTGTCTGGCCAATCGAGCGGGAATGAATCCTCGAATGAGGGGGGCCCACCTTCCTCCAGCAGATCGCCGGCGAAGAGGACCCGGGCGTCGCCCACCCAGACGGCGCCGTCGTTGTCGGTGTGGCCTCGGCCCGGGTGAATCAAAGTCACGACCCGCTCGCCCAGGTCGAGCTCGGTCCGATCGTCGAAGAGACATCCAGGTTGGACGATTGGAGTCGATGCGACCTGGCGAGCCAGCTGAGGGTCGGTCTCGCGGAGCCGAGCCACAACCGCGCGTTGCTCGACAGGCCCTTCCCAGCGCAGATGCTCGGCGCAGAGCCTCTGACCCCAGATCGCCTCGGCCTCAAGCGCCCCGTTGCCGAAGCAGTGATCGAAGTGGCTGTGAGTATTCATCGCCGCGAGGGGCAGGTCGGCGGCTACCTGCCTGGCCAGCTGCACCACCTCGCGGCCCTCAGCCAGAGAGGCGCCGGTGTCAACCAGGAGAGCGCGCTCATGGCCCAACACCAGGCCCACGTTGGCCCGAAATGTTTCCAGGGGCATTGTGAACAGCCCCTCAGCCAACTCCTGCCAGCCACGGGCCGGGGCCATGCCCACATCTTGCGCGCAAATCGCCCAGGTGGTGCCTGGGTTTGCGAAATCGTGATGCACTAGATGTGACGTCAGCGCCAGCCAACTGGGCCGACAGCACACTAGCAATGCGGTTACGACGGTTCCTCGACATATCTGGCAGGCCGTACTATCGATCCGGCAAATTTGTGGGCGCCGTGATCGCCTCATTCGATGGTCGGAGGGAAGGACGTCATGGCGGACGTGACCGGCGAGATCCCCCTGGCGGCGCCCGCGCCCCGGGTTGGTGGCGTGAATCCGGCTCTGGTGACGATCGTGCCGCTGCGGGCGCTGCCATTGGTGGCGGCTGCACTTGCCTTTCTGGTCACCGCCGTAATTGGCAACTGGTCTTGGGCCCTCGACTTTCTCCACGTCGCCGGGGGTGGGCTGTGGACCGGTGTCGATCTATTTGTCGGCCTCGTAATCGGTCCCATCCTGGGGAGGATGTCGATCCCGGCGCGAACCGAGTTCGCGACCAGGTTCATGCCCAAGATGCTGCTGATCATGCCGACCCTGGTCATCGTCACCTTGGCCTCGGGGCTGCAGCTGGCTCGGCTGACGGGGGACCTGGCGGTTCCGTACCCGAACCACTGGTGGCTGGTGGCGTCTTTCATCGTGGTAGGGCTGATGGCGGTGATCGCCATCGGATTTCTGGAGCCCGCCAACCTAGCCGTTCTCTTCGAACTGAAAAAGCCGAACCCCAACGGCCAGCTGATCGGGAGGCTAATGCGGCGTTTCGTCTACACCGCCGGAATCACGGGGGTGCTCCAGATCGCGACTTTGATCATCATGACCCGGATCGCGACCTGGTGAGCGGCCAGCCCACCGGCACTGATCGTCAGCTCCCGCCGATCACGACGGTCGTGGTGGTGTCCATGGCAGCGGTCATCACCGCTGGGATCTACCTGGCGGCATATCTGCCCACACAGGCTCCACTGCCGCTGCCGACCGCGCTGGTGGCAGTTGGGGTGGTGCTGTTCCTGGTCTCCGCCGTGATGTTGACCCGACTCCGCGAATTCGCCTGGTTCCGCTTTCGTCAGGTCGGGGGCTGGGTTTTGCTGGCCTACCTGGTGATCGTGGGAATGCTGGAGTTCGTGCTGGTGATCGACCAGACTCGGGGCACGCTGTTGGCACTGCTGACGGTGATCCTGCTGATCTTCGCCCTCGATATCCCAATTTTGTTGGGATTTTCTGTGGCCCGCTACCAGGAGGCCCGAGACTCGGACCCGGCCTGAAGGGACACACTCGCCGGGGTTGGGCTGCGCCTGCCCAACTCAGAGTTCCCGGCGCGCTCCAGCTGAAGCCGCCACCGCTGTGATCGTGGGTGTCCTCAGTCGCTGGCGCGCAAAGGACTTGATTACCCCCGAGCGAATCTGGACGGCGAGCGGGATCGGCGACAGCGCTATCGCCGCACCCCCAAATCCGGATCCGGTCATCCGGGCGCCAATCGCTCCGCTTGCCATTGCGGTTTCCACCGCCAGGTCCAACTCGGGGCTGCTCACCTCCAAGTCATCCCGCAGAGAGGTGTGGGACTCGACCATGAGGTTGCCGACTTCACGCATATCCCCTCGCTCCAACGCATCAACACATTGGCGAACCCGACGCTGCTCGCTGACCACGTGCCGGGCCCGGCGTCTCAGTGTGGGGTCCCACACTCTCCCCAGGTCCTCCTCGCTGGCTTGCGCCAGCCACTGCAGCTGCAGCTCCTCGGCCACCCGCAGACACGCGGCGCGCCGGTCCGCATACCCGGATTCCGCCACCTGATGGCGCACTCCGGTGTCGACCACCAACAGCTCCAACCCAGCCGAGGCGAAGGAAAGCGGCACCTGTGAGGTCTCCCCCGAGTCGGTCGCGAAGAGCAGGGCGTACCCAGCTCGGCAGCACATCGCCGCCATCTGATCCATGAGGCCGCTGGGGACGCCCATGAAGTCGACCTCGGCCGACTGCGCCAACCGAGCCAGATCCTCAACCTCGTACTCAACCCCAGCCACAAGCGCCAACCCAAGGGCCGCGGCACACTCAATCGCGGCCGAGGACGAAAGTCCCGCCCCGTCGGGAACCCGGCTGTCGAGCCACAGGTCGACACCTCGATCGAGTCCGGCTTCCTGGCGCAGAGCCCAGACGACGCCGGCCAGGTATCCCGCCCAGCCCGACACCCGGCCGGGCACGAGGTCGGCGACCTCAAATTCGACCGCTTCTGGACGCTGGTCCGATCGAACGCGCAGGCGGCCATCTGCTCTCTCAGCCAACGCCACCCAGGCCCGCTGGGGGATCGCCAAGGGCAACACCAGGCCCCCGTTCAGATCGAGGTACTCACCGATGAGGTTCACTCGGCCCGGCGCCGACCAGACTCCTAGCGGCGGGCGTCCGGTCCAGGTCACGAAGCGATCGGCCAACCGGGACTTCAGCAGATCGGCGCCGATGTCAGCGTCGGGATCGAGGTCAGTCACCTCGCAGGCGGCGCGCCGCATTCTCGGGGGTGACATCGTTGACGAAAGCAGCCATGGCCGACTCCGACGCCGCCAGGTACATCAGCTTCCCGGGAGCGCGCCAAAGCGTGAAGAGCTCCAGGTGCAGGTAGCTCAGGTCCCGGCCGGTCCTCACGGGAGCCCGATGCCAGTGCTGTCCCGGCCCGGCCGGCGTCATCGGCGCTCTGCCACCTCTCTGAGCAGGAAGAGGACCTGGGCGATGGACCGTTCCAGGTCGTCCTCCCTCCACTTCAAGACATCCTTGCTCTCGGCCAGCGCGATGGCATTGGGCATCTTGTTCCTGTAGGGATCTACCGCCGCCAGTTGAGCAGACAGGGCTCGCTGGAGGCGCCTTCGCTCTACCGCTCCAGCCGAGTTCGGTGCCTTGGGGAAACTGGGTCCGAGCTGGCTGAGAAACAGGGCCTGCATCTCGAGGAGGAACACCAGCAGGAGCTCGAGGCGTCTGAGCTCGGAGTCGGTCTTGGCCAACTCCTTCGCCCGTCGCGCGGCAGCAGCTGAACGACGTTCGATGCTCCATACCCCGACGCCGATGAACAGCAAGGCGAAGAAGATGAGGATGGAGACCAGTAACTGCTCGGCTGCCACGGCCGAAACTGTAGGGAGGCTTCGACCGCCTCCGCCGCCAGCACTAGCAGCTTCGCTGCGAAGTCAGCGCTCAGGACGCTGGCAGGGCGAGCCGTCCCTCCACAGCGTGAGTCGATCCTCAGTCGCGACTCAATCGCAGGCTGCCGTCGGCAGCTAGTCGTTGGCCCTCGCTGCACCCCTGCTCTCGGCGACCAGCTTCAGCCCGTCGAGGACCGGTCCCCAGTTGTTCTCAGCCATCCTGTCCGCTGCCTCCTGGCTGGGATTGTTGTCTTGCTTGACGGTAAGGACGGTCGTGCCATCCTGCGGGACCAGCTCGTAGGTGACCGTGTGGTAGTTGTCGGGCTCGTCCTTTGTGTCGGCCATCGGACTCCAATGCGTCATCGTGAGACGCTGCCCCGGCTTGACCTCGAGCACGGTTCCCTTGTCCTCGTAGGACCTCCCCTGCCACTCGCCCTTCCAGCGGATCGGGCTTCCGACCCGCCAGTCCGTTTCCAGGTTGCTTCCATGCATGTACTGCCGCACCATCTCCGGATCCGTCAATGCCCGCCAAACGGCATCGGCGGAGGCATGGATGGTGATCGACCTCACGGCAAGGAACGAATCTTTCACGACTTCATGTCACTGGGCATTGCTGGGCAAGCGGTATCCATGGTCCTCCCAGTTTTCGCTTCCCGGGTTTGGCATTAGGCGGATGCGGTTTCCTCGCGGCTCAGCGCCCCCAGGCGCTCAATCCACGGTTGTGCCTGTAGGCTCTGAAAAGTTGCACGGGCGAGATCGCGCAATGGTCCAGCCTTATCCTCGCGACCGCGAGCCACCAGCCACTCGGCGTGCTCGGTCTGGGCCACGGCGAGGTCGAATGGCGCGCCGATATCGCGAAACCCAGCCTCAGCCGTCACGAGGTCCGGCTCCACTAGATCGTGCTGGCCAGATGCCGCCGACAACCTGGCCCCAAGCCTCGCCACCTGGGCCCGCAGCCAGGGGGTGACCTGGCCTGAGTGAGCCTCCCGGACGGTCTGCAGTAGCTCGTCGGCGTGGCCCAGATCACCGAGATCCAGGGCGGCCTCTACAGCCTGGACCAACAGCCTCTTGACGTGGTTGTTGGTGAGCCCGATTCCGAGTTCGGCCCTGGTCGCCAGGAACTCTTCGGCTGCCGCCAAGGCATCGGCCGGGCGATCTTCCGCGCGACGGACCTCGGCCATGGCCGACGCAAACTCCCCCTTGGTCTCCCAGTCCTCGGATCTGCCTGCGGAGATCATCGAGTCGATGGTCAGGTTGGCCTTGGCGACATCACCCCGGTTGACGTCGATCATGGTGAGGGCAAGGAGAGATGATGACCACGTCTCCAAGGACTCCAGCTCCTCTGCGCCACGTACCGTCTCGGCCTGGGCCTCGGCTTCCTCCCAGCGGCCAAGACTGATCAGGGCACGAAGTGAGCCGGTGAGTACGGTCAGCTCCCAGAAGCGGTCGCCGACCCGGTGGGCCAACTCCAGACGCTGCTCGTCCATCGCGATCGACTCAGCCCACCGATCCTGGGCTACCAGCGCTACAGCCAGGTTGTTGTAGGCGCGCTGCGCGGCTGCCGTGAGGCCGTGGTCGAGAGCCACCTCCAGTGCTCGCCGGAGCAGAACGCCTGCCTCATCCAGGCGGTCGCTGTGCATGAGACTGACCGCCTTGCTGCTCAGTGCCTGCGAGTAGACGTCTCGCAACTCGAGGTGCTCGGCAAGTTCGAGGCCCTCCTCAAGCACGGGATCCGCTTCCTCGTAGCGACCGCCGAGCGCCAGGATGCGGCCCAGCTGCGCCGCTACCAGGGCGACATCAGGGTCGGCGCGTCCGCCAGCCAATCCCGAGTAGGCCTTCTGCATACGCTCGATGGCCTGCTCCACGTGACCGCGGACCCACTCCGCTCCGGCCAGACGGGCCTGGGCCCGCGCTGCTGCTCGAGTCTGGTCCGCGGCTTCGAACAGCCGGCTGGCCTCCTCATAGCGGCCGGCCGCTTCGTCCGGCCGTCCCCTCAGCTCCGCCATCTCGCCCGCTCGCTCGGTAAGCGCCGCCTGTTCCAGCTCGGATTCGCTGAGTTCCGCGGCCCTGACGAAGGCGAACTCCGCCTCCTCTGCGGCGGCCAGCGCAGCCGCCCGCTCCGCCGCCCGCACCAGCATCTCGCGCGCCTTGTTCTTTATTTCCTGGGCCCCGGGATCGTCCGGTTCCAGACGCCAGGCTTCCAGATAGTGCGAGGCCAGGACTTCGACGATCTCCTCGGCGTCCGTGCTCCAAGTCCGCTCGAGGTAGGTGGCAACGGCAAGGTGCTTGGCACGGCGCTCCCTCTTGGAGAGGGTCTCGTAGGCGACGGTTCGCACCAAGTCCTGGAGGAAACCGTACTGGCCGCGCTCGGGGGAGCGGGGATCAGCCTGGACTGAGAGCACCTCCTTGGCCACCAGAGCGCTGAGGATGGGCTGGAGCTCGTTCTCACTGTGCCCCGCGAGTGCGGCCAGACCGGGAAGGGTGAAGGTCTTGCCCAGAACCGAGGCATCCTGGGCCAGCTGTCGCTCCTCTTGTGACATGCCGTCCAGGCGTGCCGCAATAAGAGCTTGGAGGGTCTCGGGAACTTCCAGGGTATCGATCTGACCGGTGGGACGGTAGGCCGAGCCCTCCTCGACCAGCAGTCCCCGGTCCAGCAGCATCCTCACCGTCTCCACCGCGTACAGGGGAATGCCCTCCGCCCGTCCCCGAATGCGCTCGGCGAGCGTCGGGGGCAGCCCCGGGACCAAGCCGGTGAGGAGCTTGTCCATAGCGCCGGGCGTCAGCGGCTCGAGGTGTACCGAGGTGGCATTGCGCGTCGATGCCGCCAGAGCGGTGGCGGCCACGTCGGGACGGACCAAGCTCACAACGAACAGGGGATATGCCCTCGACCACTCCATCAGATAGGCGATGAATTCCAGCAGCGAGGGATCGGCCCACTGCATGTCCTCAAAGACCATCAGCACCGGGCTCTCCTCGGCCAGGCGCTCGAAGAAGAGGCGCCAGGCCGCGAAGAGATCCTGCTTATCGGCGGCGATGCGCTCTTCCAGGCCGATCAGGTGGGCCAGGCGCGGAAAGACGTAGCGTCGGTCCTCGGCATCAGGAACGTACTCGTCCACCACCGCCTGGAGCTTGCTGATCGCCGACTCGCGGTTCTCAGCCTCGAGAATGCCTGCCCGCCCCCTCACCATCTCCGCCAAGGCGAAATAGGTCACACCCTGGCCGTAGGCCAGACATCGGCCCCGGTGCCAGAAGTAGCCCGATCGCAGGCCGTCCATGTACTTGAAGAACTCCCAGGCCAGGCGGGACTTGCCGATGCCAGCGATCCCGGTTATCTGCACCAGGTGGGCCCGCTTGTCCTCGGTGCTGGCGTGGAAGACCTCCTTGACCAGCCGCAGCTCGCGGTCCCGGCCCTCGAACGGCGCCTCCAGGCGCTCGGACTTGAGCAAGCCACCACGGCCGGCGACCACGCGGAGCGCCCGGTAGAGCGGGACCGGTTCCGCCTTGCCTTTGAGCTGGTGGACGCCCGCATCCTCGTAAGCCACGGCTGCCTCGGTGGCTCGTTTGGTGGTCTCCCCCACCAGCACCGTCCCGGGCTGACTCTGGGTCTGGATCCGGGAGGCGGTGTTGACGAGGTCCCCGGCCACCATGCCCTGGCCTCTGGCCCCGAGGTTGACGGCCGCGGTACCGGTGAGCACGCCCCCCCGGGCCGCCAGCTCAGGAGCTCTCACATCCTCACCCAAGGCGCCGACCGCCTCCACCAGGTCCAGCGCGGTCCGGACCGCGCGCTCGGCGTCGTCCTCCTGGGCCACCGGTGCGCCCCAGACTGCCATCACCGCGTCGCCGATGAATTTCTCCACCGTCCCGCCGTACCGTTCCACCAGTTCCCGACAGACGTCGAAATAGCGGCTGAGCAACTCGCGAACCTCCTCGGGGTCGCGTGACTCCGAGAGCGCGGTGAATCCCACCAGGTCCGCGAACAAGACAGAGACGACGCGCAACTCGACGGTGTTGATGGGATCCGGCGGAGGCGAAGCCGATGCCGCTGAAGTTGCGCCCCGGCCAGCCGATCCCAGCGACGCCCCGCACTCGCGGCAGAACTTCTCCGTCCCGCCGTTGGCAAATCCGCAGGCGCCACAGACCTGGGCCACCGCCGTTCCGCATTCGCCACAGAACTTGCTGCCTGGGATCGTCTCCGACCCGCAGTTCGAGCAGACCACCCACTTCTCCTTCAGAGGCCGCCGCGCTCCGAATGTTAGCCATCGCGCCCTAGGGCAACGGGGCACCTTGACCAACGATGCGGCGGGGCAGCCGCCAGAGTGACTTGTTGCTGGCTAGCTGCTCTCGTCGGCTCCGGCCGCGCCAGTGAGCCAGGCGAAACGCTCGACCAGGTCGGCGTCGGGGTCGCCCATGTGCCCCAGCTGGTTCAGTCTCACCACCGCGGCCGGGATGGCCCGAGCCAGCCACTCCCCATGACTTGCGGGAACCATGACGTCAGCGGTGCCGTACCAGACCAGGGTTGGGACGTTGATGGACGCCGGGTCAAAGCCCCAGGGCTTGGTGAAGGCTATGTCGTCGTCGACCCATCCTCCGACGCCTTGGCGGGTGGATTCTAAGGTGGTCTCTCGACGGACCTCGAGGAGGTCCGCGCGAGCCAGGACGGCCCGGTCTGAGTCAGGCAGCTTGAACTCCGCCAGGATCTCCGACGGGTCACCGAGAGCCCGCTCCTGACGCTGGCGGTCCTTGCGATCGAGCTCCCTGGTGAGCCGGTCCTCACCCTCGAGCGCCCAGCCGAACTCCTTGATGTTCTCGGGATCCATGCCCAAGAACCAGTCGTCGCCCAAGGCTTCGTAGGGAGCGACTCCTACCACACAGGCAGCGCGCGTCACCCGATCCCCCAGCAGGGCGGCGACCGCCAACGCATGCGGTCCACCCCCCGAGGTTCCCGTCACCGCGAAGCGGTGGAGGCCGAGAGTGTCGGCGATGGCGGCGACATCGGCGACGCAGTCCGCCACCACCCGACCGCGAAGACGGTCTGAGCCGCCATAGCCAGCCCGGTCGTAGGTGATGACTCGGGCTCCGGTCGACCGCACCAGCTCCTGGTTGGGGTGACGGTTCAGCCGGCAGCTGGGGGTACCGTGGAGGTTGAAGATGGGCCGGCCCTCTGGGTCGCCCCACTCGGCGAACATGAGGGTCCTGCCGTCGCCGGCTCTAGTGATCTGAGCGCTGAGATCCATCGCGGGCAACGCTAAGGGATCGGGCGGTCGCCAAGCAGAGGCTCGCGGAGCTACGCGGGACCCACGCTCACGCCGGTAGGCGCTTGCGAGAGGATTTGTCCATGGTCTTGGATCTCAGCGCGGGACCGCCGATTCTGCCTTTACTGCTCTTGGCCGCGGCCGCCGGCTACTTCATTCCCACCTTCATAGCCTTTGACCGCCACCACCGCCGGGCCGCGGTGCTCGCCGTCAACCTGCTCTTGGGTTGGACCTTGATTGGTTGGTCAGTCGCGCTGGACATGGCACGGTCAGCGCCGGCCGCGCCCTCATCCTGATGCTCCCGGCGTGGGGGCCTACGTCAGTTGCTGGGAGTGCCCGTCGCTGAGCCTGGTAGCCCCGGTCCGGTACCGACTCCCCCAGCACCCGTTCCCGGGGCAGCTGGGGCCTTTTGCCGCCTGGCCCGCCAGACCACGAAGGCAGGGATTGCAAGCAGCAGCATTGGCGGAATCGTGTTCGGGTCGGTCCCCATGCCCGAGAAGATGCCGCCGAAGGCTTGGCCCCAGTACCAGACCACGCCGAGCACGGGAATCATCAGCACGAAGCCGGCGGTCTTGGGGTGTCGCCCGTAGAGAAGTCCTGCCAGAGCGAAGAAGGACCCGGCCAGGAGGGCGTTGGAGATCACCGGGTACTGGTGGGTCAGGGTTACCAAGGGCATCATCGTGTTGATCATCCAGGAGGGCGCCATGCTCGCCTGGCCAACAATCAGGATCGAAATGCCCTGGGATCCCCAAAAGCCCGGGGTCACAACCTGGGCCACTCCTCCATAGAGGAAGACCAGGGCAAGGAAGTCTCGGGGAAGGCAGAAACGGTCCCCCAACTGCCACCAGCTGTCGCCCAGCAGGTAGAACACGGCGATGGCCATGTAGAGAAACACCGAGCCTGGAGCCCCGGTGAACAGAGTGCCGTTACCGGTGAACACCCCGCTGGTGCCCTCGCCCGCAACCCAGACCACCATCCCCCACGCGATCGAGAGCAGGAGTCCGGCCCGGATCAGGGTTTGGTTTCGCCTGACCAGACCCCCTAGCAGAGCGAAGGCGATCACAAATTGGGTGACCGTGAATAGCCAATTGAACAGCGCGATGTGGGGCGTGACGAACGTCAAAGTCCAGTTCGACAGAGCACCAATGAACGAAGGAGAAATTGCGATCGACGGCTTCATGATGTTGCTTATGAAGTCGATCGTGAACATCCTCGGCTGGGCCTGGAGGCCAGCGTCCAGCAGCCACAGCAGGGCGATGCCCCAGAGCATGGTGCGCTTGATTCCGGCGATGGTTTCCGGAGAGGTCACACCGGCCGCCAGCTCCGCTGCTTGCGACCGACGGCTCAGCGTTTGCGCAGCGGATGGCACGGAGCTCAGCTCAAACCCCTCCGCAATCTCCAGACAGCCAGCCCAGACTAGCGAAGCCCGATGCCCACCGCAACATCACCTATGGCGCAAGCGCGACACCCCTCGGCCCGGGCCCGCGCCCATCTAGGACGACTGAACCGGTCCCTCCAACAGCACCGACGCTGCTGCTTAGCTAGCAGAACGAGGAATCCCGCTCGACCGCCGCACCGTCTGTCGCCACTCTCTGCGCCGCGAGCGCGGTCTCAGTCCTCGATCTGAGTGACCGTGGCCCCGGATCCGAGAATGACGACATGCGCCATCTCCGAGTCGGGCTTGGCTCCATGCCAGTGCGTCTCTCCCGCGGGAACGATCACCACGTCGCCAACGGTAATGTCGAATTCCTGGGCCTCCGTCGCGACCGTACCCGAGCCCTCTGTTACCAGGAGGATCTGGTCGCTGGAGTGACGGTGGAACTTGTTGCGGACTCCCCTGCCGAAGCGGACGACGGTGGCTTGATGGGGACCTTGCCCCGTGTCCATCGGTTTGCGGATGACGGCGGGACCGGTGAACAGGGGGGAATCCGACTCTTCCTCCACCCCTTGGCTTAGTCGGAAGATCTCCATCGCCATCCTTCAAGGTGTCTCTGAGCCGGACCGACTCAAGCCTTCATTCGGCAGCCTGTCTCCCAGCCTCAAGGTAGCACGGGCGACACCGGTTCACGAGGCCGGCGCCACCGATGTCGAGCCTTCACGACCAAGATGGAGCGGCCTGCCTCAGCCTCCGAGTCGGCCCCACGCACACCCCAATGCCACTGGCGCAGCCGGCACGAGCGACAGACAATGGGGTGACTCATGAGGGCGGTTGTGTTCCAAGACACCCGGCGGGTGGGGGTCGAGGAAGTCGTGGACGCGACGATCGAGGAGCCCACCGATGTGGTGGTGCGCATCACCTCGAGCGCGATTTGCGGGACTGACCTGCACATGTACGACGGCCGCACCGGGGCCAACCCGGGGCTGGTCATAGGCCACGAGCCCCTCGGCGTGGTGGAGGAGGTTGGCGACGACGTGTCACTCGTTCGCCGAGGGGAGCGAGTTGTCATCCCCACCCACTTGTACTGCGGCATCTGCGTGAACTGTGCCCGTGGCTACTCGGCCGCCTGTTTGCGAGTGCGACCGGGTGGCTTTGGGGCTGCCTATGGATACGCTGGCATGGGGCCATATCGTGGGGCCCAGGCCGAACTGCTGCGTGTCCCCTTCGCAGACGCCAACTGCACCCCACTGCCGGGAGAGCCGGGGGACGACCGTGAGGATGACTTCGTCATGCTCGCGGATTGCTTTGTCACCGGCTGGCACGCCACTGAGCTGGCTGAGGTTGGGCCGGGCACAACCGTGGCCATCTTTGGCGCCGGGGCCATCGGTCTGATGGCTGCCTACTCTGCCCTGATCAAGGGAGCCGCTGAGGTCTACGTCGTCGACCGGGTCCCAGAGCGGCTGGAAAAGGCAGGCGAGCTGGGGGCTGTACCGGTCGACTTCTCCCGGGGCGACCCGGTCGAACAAATCGAGGATCTGCGGCGACGAGCCGGCCTGCCCATCGGTGAGGAGGCCATGGTCGGCGTCCAAAAGGGCATCGACGCCGTCGGCTTCCAGGCCGTCTCCAGAGAGGATCCGTCCCAGGAGGATCCCAGTGGTGTGATCGCAGATCTGGCTCGCTTGGTCAATCCGACCGGGCAGATCGGCGTCGCCGGGGTGTATGCGGAGCGAGACTTCGCCCCCAGCGCCAAAGGGCGGGCCGACGGGCGGATAACTGTGCCCTGGGCGACCTTGTTCAACAAGGGAGTCAGCGTCAACTTCGGCCGCACCCACGACCGCCGCTACACCACCCGGCTGCGAGACCTCGTGGTGGCCGGGAGAGCCAGGCCGGGGGGCATCGTCTCTCATCATGGGAGCCTCGAGGACGCGCCTCGCCTTTACGAGGCCTTCGATCGGCGCGCGGATGGGGTGATCAAGGCAGTACTCCGCCCCTAGCCGGCAGCCTCAGACTTCCCGGGCTGGGGCGCCGGGGGGCGGCGACCCGCTTCCGGCACCGACTCCTGACCGGAAGACTCGAGTCGAGGCGGCCAGCACCCCGCCAACCACGACTAGGGACCACAACGGGGCGGCCCAGGGCGCAGCGAAGACCAGCAACCCGCCTACCGCTGCCCCCAGAGCCAGCCCAGCTAGCGCCAGTAGGCCGCGCCCTGCCTGCTCATCGACCTGGCGGCGACTCACCAGGGAAGCCACCACGTCAGTGAGGGTCCCTGTGAGATAGGTGCTCGAAAGCCCGGGAACGCCGAGCCTTACCACTGCTGCGGATTGGATCCCCATCGCCGCCGAGGCCAGTGAAAGCAGAGCCAACTGGAAATCGCCAGCTGGCGTGTGCCACGCGATCTCCCAACCGCAGCTGAACGCCACCAGCATTAGGAATTCCACCAAGAGCGCCAGCATCACCCGCCGCGGCCAAACAGGTTGGTCAGCGCGGGGACGATCCGCCAGTAGGGTCCCCATTCCAACGCCCACGATGTATCCCAGGAAGGCCACCCCGGTGTGGACCGCCAGGACCGCATTGCGACTGCCGGCGGCCAGACCCAGTAACGCCACGTTGCCGGTCATGACGCTGGTGAATACGCCGCCCAGACGAGTGAATCCGATGACGTCCAGAGAACCGGTAGCCAGGGTCAGTGTGATTACCAGAGCGTTCCGTCGCTTCGCCGCTGAGTTGGGACTGATGGAGGAAGGCCTCTGAATGCGGGTCCGGTTTGGCATCAGTCGCCTGGCGTCAGCGGCTGCCAGCTTGGCCGGGCAAAGAGCTTGGCATCACTAAGGCCGATGAAGACCGTTGCTAGGCGGGCGACCAGCCCGGGTCGCGCCCGAGAAATCCCACCAGCCGATCGATGGCGGGCCTCTCGCGGGCGACAGGAATCTCGGCGGCGAAGACCGAAGGATGCTCGCGCCTAACCTCGGCGCACATTGAAGGCCACTCCGAGGACAGCACCGCATCGGCTAGGCCTGGATCGGCGGGCATCGGCTGCCCGGTCGCTTTGGCAAGGTCCCAGCCGTGGACGAAGATTTCTCCGATCGCCACCTGAATACAGTGCGACCCGGGAGCAGGACCAGTGGGAAGTACCATCATCCGCTCCATTGCGTCAGGCGTCGAGAAGCCAGCTACCAAGCGACGAGACTGCTCGCCAAATGACCCCACGAAATCGCCATCCGCATATTTGGGCCACTCGCGCTCGTCCGGCGAAGATCCCCGCTCAACGAGATCGCCGAAGAAGTCCGTCGCTCGCAGGATGTGCTCGATCAGATCAGCTACGCCCCAGTCGCGACACGGTGTCGCGAGGGCCAATTGCCCTGGCCGCACTTCCCCAAGGACGCTGGCGGTCGACGCGCACGCACGGGTGAGCAACTCAACCCGCGACGCCGGAGTGATTGAGGTCATCGTCGCTCCTCTGCGAGCTTCTGCTCATAGCCGGCGTGTACCGTTTGGCCGGCCGGCACCCTCAGCCTAGCAACGCCGCTGCGGCAGACCCGGCGATTAGCATGGCCCTGTGCGCGAGCTACAGGCTGGAGTTTGGCACTGGCAGGCGGCCCACCCGGAATGGACGCCTAGCGACCGCTGGCCGCAGGAGGTGTCGTCATACGCGATCGACGACGGCGAACGGCTGCTGCTCTTCGATCCGCTTTCCGTGCCTGACCAGCTCCTGGCGCTCGCGCGCGAACGTGAGCCGGCGATCGTGCTCACCGCGCCGTGGCACGAGCGCGATGCCCAGCCGCTGGTCGAGCGGCTCAGAGCTGCCGTGTTCACGCCGCCCCCTGACTCTGCGCAGGACCTGATCCGAAAGTTCAGCGTCACCCCCGAGGAAGCCGGCGACGGCAGCCCGGACCTAAAGTGGCTGCACGCCCCCGGCAGCGACCCGCGCTGGTACGCAGCCGGCGACCGGCTTCCGATCGGGATCGTGGCGTACGAGGGCCGCGAGCACAACGACCTTGTCTTGTGGGTCGAGAACGTCTGCGCGGTCGTCGCTGGCGACTCGCTGGTCGACTTCGGAGCGGGCTTGGAGGTGAACAAGTGGTTGCGCGGGGGCGTCACCCGGGAGCAGGTCGTCGAACGCCTACGGGCGCTGCTCGCGCTCCCAGTCCAGATGGTGCTCCCGGCGCACGGAGTGCCGACAGACCGTGCGACGCTCGAGCGGGCGCTGTCCTGACGGGGGACGTCCCTACCCTGCCTCCTGACGCTGGGCAACCGAGCCTCTACGTCGGAAGGATGGCGGCCAGGTCCCAAATGCGCGGTCGCTCCGGCAGCAGCTGAAGCACGACTCCGGGAGTAGCAGCACGCTCTCTGGAAAAGCGGTAGCCGACGTCGTTCCCGAGGTAGCGCCTAGCGATGGAGCTGCGGACCTCCGACACGTCGGCATCGCTGAGGATCGCCTCTCCTCTGACCTCCACGCCCCGGAACGGGGGCCTGGTCTCGAATATCACTAGGCCGCATCGCGGGTCCCGCTTCAGATGCTTCAGTTTGACATCGTCTCGGGCGATCACGATCTCGAAGACCTCGCCCGTCCACCGGAACCAGACGGGCGAGGTCAAGGCAGTGCCGTCGACTCGTGCCGTGGTCAGCACCGCCGGTGAAGGAGCATCCAGAAGCGTGCGCACATCGCTCAGGGACGTTGGCGTCATCTGCCTATGAGTCTCGCGCCTTCGGCGAGGCCAGTGCACTAGTCGACCAGCCCGCGATGAAAGGAATCAAGTGGGGTAGGCGACGGATCAAGCGCTGTGCACCGCTAGCACTGAAATCCGGCGGCCGGTCGCCCCGTCGGTCACCAGATACGTCGCGGTGAGTCGGTTGATCTCGCCGCCGCCAGTCGTTCGTCGCGAAAACGTCCCCCGATAAAGTGCCGATCTAGCGTTCAGGACGGTGACGTCGGAGTCGAGGATCTCGCTCCGTGCATAACCAGCGGCGCGCAACGCTACAACCTGCTGCTGCAGCACCGCGATGACCTGGTCGTCGCTTGTCAGCGCGAAGAATGCGTCGCCGGTGGTGAGTAACAGCGGAACGCCGTAATAGGCAAGCAGCAAACTCGTGTCGCTCTCGCCTCGCCCACATGCTGCGAACGCGTCAAGGTACTCACCAAACCACTGGCTCAGGTTGCTGCTGTCCATGGCCAACGACCATACCGCTGCTGTAGCGAGGGTTGCCTTCCATGCACCCCTCGGCGCTCCCACATGCCTCCTTCTCCGACCTGGCGGGGCCGTGCCAGAATGGGCACCATGGCAGTGTCAGACAAGCTCCAGCTCAAGCCTGGCCAGCGCCTGCTCCTACTAAACGTCCCGGCCGAGGTTGCCCTGGAGCTGCGGGCTGATGTCGAGCTCGAGGACGACAGGGGTGCCGCTGACGCCGTGATCCTGTTTGTCGCGAGTCGTGCAGAGCTCCAGCGTCACGCAGCCCCCTTGATAGCTGCCGCCAGCCGGGACAAGCTGAGTTGGGTCGCCTATCCCAAGGCCGGGCAGCTCGGTACCGATCTCAACCGCGATTCTCTCAACGACGCTCTCACAGAACAGGGAGTTCAGGCCGTCCGTCAGGTATCCATAGACGACACCTGGTCGGCCCTCCGGCTGCGACCGCTCTAGAGCCGACCAGGGGTTCGCCCACCTCCGATGCGGTTGCGCAACTTTTGCAGGCTCAACGAGATCATTCGAATCAGAACGAGCAATTCTTCGCCTCAACCGGCCGAGCCGTGGGTCACGCCCACGGCCAGTGTCTAGCTCCCGTTACACAAAAGTCAGTCGGAGGCGCCAACCCGCCGCAGCTCTCACAGACCTGCGACGGTCTCCCGCATCCGCCCGCCGCCGTCTATCCTGCCGCGGATGCCTCGGATGGCCCCGTTCCACTCGGACGCCACATCGGACTCCTACAGCCCCCAAGAGCTTGAGGTCTTTCATGATCAGAGCGAGTGCGGGTACGGCTTCAGGGTTCGGCGGGACGGTCACGCCAAAGAGGGGGTTGGATTCAGCCCTAGGGGCCACCTTCGAACGCGCTGCCGCGCCTGCGACGGAATACGCCAACGAGCTTCGGACCTCTAGGGCGGCTTCGGCCCCTCGCGACGTACCCCCGACTTTGGGCTGGTAACCGCTCCCCAGATAACACAACCTTCTCGGCCTCCAGGGTCATCCGTCCACCTGAAAGTCGAGTAGGAGGTATCCGGATGGAGACGCGACGTGTCCGGTGAGCGTCAGTCGCCTCGGAAAACCCTTGTCGAACAGCTTTCGCCCGCGCATCTGGAGGGCGGGTGCGATGACAAGCCGCAGTTGGTCCACCAGGCCACCTTCGAGGAGCGACTGGGCCAGCGCGATGCTTCCGTGGACACCGATATCACCGCCGGAGCGTTGTCTGAGCTCGGTGACGAAATCGGCAACGTCTCCATGGACAACCGTGGTGTTTGCCCAAACATTGCCCGGGGCCGTCGACGTCATCACGAACTTCTCGACACCGTTTATGAAACTGGCAAACGGTTCGATATCGCTGGTGGGCCAGAACTCAGCCCAGTCATCATATGTACGGCGACCAAGGATTACCGTGTCTTGGGTGGCGATGACGCGGCCGAGGTTCTTCTCCATCACCTCATCGAAATCGGTGATGAAGTCATCCGGCTGCTCTGCGACACCATCGAGCGACAACAGCTCATAGGCGACTACCTTGCGCACGACCTCATCTCCTTTCTGGCGTGGGTCGACTATAAAGACGTTGGTCCGCCCCGAATCTCATCGCCTTGCACATGTGCAACCCGAGACTCGCACCAATCGGACACGTAGCCGATAACCGCGACGACCAGTCCTTACGACTCTTTCAGGGCGGGAGGTGCGGGGATCTCAGGAGGCATCGGGGGAGCAGATGGAACCTCCGGTGCGCCAGGACCTTCGGGGCGAGCTGGCGTCTCGGGAGGCGGTGGAATCTCTGGTGTCTCTGGCTGCTCCGGGAGTTCGGGCGTCTCGGACTGGGGAGCGATCTCAGGCCTGCCGCTCGGGTCGTTGCTCACGATCGAAGGGTAACTCGAGAGCCAAGCGCCGCCGCGGTCTCGTACTAGCTGAGGGTGACGTCGCCACAAAGGTCGCGCGTTGCCTGCGCCGTTCGAGCGCGGCAGGCGCGGCCACCAGCCTGGCAGTTGGTTGCAGTTGGGCCTCTTACTCAGACCCATAGCGTTTGGCCATCCGGCAGGCCGCCGCGGACACGCTCGAGCGACTGCTCAGTCAGCCCGCCTAATCCTTCGCCAGACTTACGGACGTCCCTCAGTCGGGTCGGGCAGGATCTCGCGGACCTCTTGAGCACAGCGGCAGGCGACGGCGATCTTGGCAGCCCACTGCAGCGCTTCCTCATGTGAGGGCACGTCGACGATAGCGAATCCGCCCAGGTACTCGTTCTTGTCGGGGTGCGGGCCCTCGGTAACGGTCCCGTCTGTGGCCACCACACTCACCTTCTCGTGGTCCTTCAGCCCACCGGCGAACACCCACACACCAGCGGCTTTGGCCTCCTGGCCAACCGCGTGGGCAGCCTTGTCCACATCGGGCAGCTCCTCCTCGGGGAAGGTCATCGCGCCGTCATCGAACGAGATCAGGTAACGCGGCATCTCATCACTCCTTGCGCTCGCGGCCTCATCCGCCGTATCTGACCCCTGGCCCGAACGTCATCGCGTCTCCCCTCGGTCTACGGCAGGGTTGGATTTCTCGTTCCCTTAGCGCCTAACTGCCAATCTGACTGCCAAGGAGGCAGTCAATCCCGGTCATAGACGGTCAGCGCGGGGGTTAATCCGAGATCGAAACGGAGCCGACGGGGAGATTCGAACTCCCGGCCAGCGGTTTACGAAACCGCTGCTCTACCACTGAGCTACGTCGGCCTGTGGACGGCTGGTCCGCAACACCTGAGAGTAGCGGTCCAGCGCTCCGGTCGCGCTCAGCGGCTGGGGTCGCTGGTGCTCAAGGTGCCGACTCCGGCACCTTGAGTTTCTCAATCGCTGCTCTGTACAACTCCAAGTAGGTGGGAAAGGGAGCGACGGCATCCGCCAGTGTCCCGATCGGCACCCGCGCCCTGATCGCCAGCACCGCCCAGCCGATCCACTCATCGGCCGCTGGCCCGACAGCGCAAGCTCCCACAAGCTCGCCGCGGTCGCGATCCTCCACCAGTTGCAAGAATCCGAGCTGTTCGCCGTCGACCAGTGAACGGGCCGATTCGCGTAAGTCAATGCGAGCCACGCGGATAGCCAGCCCTTGGTCTTGCGCCTGATCAACACTGAGACCGACTGCAACCAGCGGAGGGTCGGTGCATACGCAGCGCGGAATCGCCCGATAGTCAGCTTCCAAATGGTCGCCGCGCAGGTTGGCTGCGACCAGTCGACCCTGATAGCTGGCCGTGTGGGTGAACGGGGCAATACCGGTCACGTCGCCGACGCCCCAAAGCCGGTCCTGACCGACGGCACGGCAGGAGCCATCGACCGTCAGCGCGGTCGCGTCAGCGTCGATCCCATAGGCCTCCTCCAACCCGAGGCCGTGGAGCCGCGGTCGTCGGCCGGTGGCGATTAGAAGGATCTCGGCTTCGATCTGCGATTTCCCGGCGCATGCGGTAATGCCGCCGCCCGGACGGTTCGCGACCGCCTGGAGCGCTCGGTCGGTGACCACCTCAACCCCGTCCGACTCCAAAATCTCCCGGGCCAGGAAGCCCAGCTCGGGCTCTTCCCCTGCCAGCAGCCGCTGCCCTGACTCCACCAAGGTCACCCGACAGCCGAACCGAGCCAGAACTTGGGCAATCTCGCACCCAACCGGGCCACCGCCCAGCAGCAGCGCCGATGTCGGCAGCTCAAAAGAGGTCAAGAGCCTCTCACTGGACCACCAGTCCACCTGCTCCAGCCCGGGCAGCTGCGGTGGCTGGAGCTCGGAACCGGTGGCGATGACTAGGTGGTGACCGCCAATCGCTTCACCCTCCACCTCTACGACACCTCTCGCGACGACCCCCCCCATGCCCCCGAATGGTGGAAACACCGCGGCCGCGCAAATCCTTTTCATGGTCGGAGTCATCGAGACCCTCAACGATTTGGTCTCGCCGCTCAGCAGCCTGCCGGTAGTCGGCGGAACCGTCCCGGTCGCTCGCGTCGCTGAGCCCCGCGCCCATCTCTGCGGCCCGCCGCGCCATCTTCCTAAGGGCAGCGGATCGCAGCATCGCCTTGCTCGGCATGCATGCGACGAACGGGCAGAAGCCTCCGAACCGGCTCTCCTCGATCACCGCAACCGAGAGACCGCCGAGCTCGGAGTGGCAGAGAGACTCGGCGCCCGACCCACCACCGAGCACCACCACATCGAAATCAGCCACTTCGACAGGTTAGGCGGAGTCTGCCGAGCCTCGGCAGCGCCATCTTCCAAGGGACGGCGGCACTGGCTCGTCGAGCAGCTCGCCACGTGGGGATTGTTATCCCGCCGCCGCGATCAGCTCCCTTGGCTGCCTCCGACCGGTTCGACCTCCACCAAGGCCGACTCGGCCTGGCGCTCTTCGGGCTCATCCGATCCGGGTACTGAGCCCTGGGCCCGGCTGAGGATGAGACCCTCGGGCCCGGTATCAACAACGATGGTGTCGCCCTCGCCGAAATCGCCCTGCAGGACCGCGGTAGCGATGCGGTCGCCCAGCTGCCGTTGCAGGACCCGGCGTAGCGGGCGTGCGCCGTAAACCGGGTCATAGCCGTGCTCGGCAAGCCAGGCCCTGGCGGCGGGCATCACCTGCAGCTGGAGCCGGCGGTGGGCCAGGCGCTCCTCGAGCTGCTGCAGCTGCAGCTCGACGATCCGCTCCAGCTGGGCCTGATCCAGTCGCTGGAACAGGATGACGTCGTCGACGCGATTGAGGAACTCGGGGCGGAAATGCTGGCGCAGCTCGGCCATCACCTCCGACTTGGCGGCCTCCTCCTGCTCACGGCTGGGATGGTCGGGCAGCGCCGCGATCACCGGGCTGCCCAGGTTGCTGGTCATGATCACGACGCAGTTCCGGAAGTCCACCGTGCGGCCCTTGCCGTCGGTCAGTCGACCGTCGTCGAGCAGCTGCAGCAGGATGTTGAAGACGTCGGGGTGGGCTTTCTCGATCTCGTCCAGCAGCAGGACCGCATAGGGGCGACGCCGCACCGCCTCGGTGAGCTGGCCGCCCTCGTCGTAGCCCACGTATCCGGGTGGAGCGCCGACCAAGCGGGCCACCGAGTGCTTCTCCATGTACTCGCTCATGTCGAGCCGGACCATGGCGTCCTCGCTGTCGAAAAGGAACTCCGCCAGGGCCCGGGCCACCTCGGTCTTTCCGACCCCGGTCGGCCCCAGGAAGATGAATGAACCCAAGGGACGGCGGGGATCGTTGAGACCCGCCCGAGCCAGGCGTACCGCGCTGGCAACCGCGGCGATGGCTTCGTCCTGACCGACGACCCGCTGGTGCAGGCGATCCTCCATCTGCAGCAGCTTGTGCATCTCGCCCTCGAGCATTCGCTGCACCGGGATCCCGGTCCAACGCGCCACCACCTCGGCGATGTCCTCCTCTCCGACCTCCTCTTGCAGCAACGGGGTACCGCCCTGGTCCTCGGTCAACTGCTGCTGCTCCTGCTCCAGCTGCTTGCGCAGCTCGGTCAGCTTGCCGTAGCGAAGCTCGGCCGCCTTGGCGAAGTCAGCCATGCGCTCGGCCCTCTCGGCTTCGAACGTAGTGCGCTCGATCTCCTGCTTGGTGGCACGGATATGACCGATGACCGCCTTCTCCTGCTCCCAGCTCTGGCGCAGTCCCACCGCGCTCTCCTGCAGCTCAGCCAGCTCTCGCTCCAGCGATTGCAGCCGCTCGGCCGAGGCACGGTCAGTCTCCTTGCGCAGCGCCTCCCGCTCGATCTCCAGCTGGCGCACCTGACGCTCCACCGCGTCCAGCTCCACCGGCATGGAGTCGATCTCCATCCGCAGCCGGGAGGCAGCCTCATCCACTAGGTCGATGGCCTTGTCTGGCAGGAAGCGCCCCGATATGTAGCGACTGGAGAGAACCGCCGCCGCCACCAGGGCCGAATCCTTGATCCGCACGCCGTGATGAACCTCGTAGCGCTCCTTGAGACCGCGGAGGATGCTGATGGTGTCCTCCACCGAGGGCTCACCCACCTGGACCGGCTGGAAGCGCCGCTCCAGGGCTGAGTCCCGCTCGATGTACCTGCGGTATTCCTCGAAGGTGGTGGCGCCGATGGCCCTCAGCTCACCCCGTGCCAAGGCGGGCTTGAGCATATTGCCGGCGTCCATGGCGCCCTCGGCCGCACCAGCCCCGATGAGGGTGTGCAGCTCGTCGATGAACATGATGATCCGGCCGTCGGAGCCGGTCACCTCCTTCAACAGCGCCTTCAGCCGGTCCTCGAACTCGCCCCGGAACTTGGTCCCGGCGATCAGCGCGCCCAGGTCCAGAGCCACGACCTGCTTGTCCTTGAGGGTCTCGGGTACGTCGCCGCTGGCGATCCGCTGGGCCAGCCCCTCGACGATGGCGGTCTTTCCCACCCCGGGCTCCCCGATGAGGACTGGGTTGTTCTTGGTCCGTCGGGAGAGCACCTGCATGGTGCGGCGGATCTCCTCGTCCCGCCCGATCACCGGGTCGAGCTTTCCTTCCCGGGCCTGCTGTGTGAGGTCGCGGGTGTAGCGCTCCAGCACCTGGAACTTGCTCTCCGGATTGGGATCGGTGACCTTCTGGCCCTGACGAAGGGCCTCCAGGGCCGAGCTCAGGCGCTGGGGAGTGGCCCCCAACTGGGCCAGGATCCCGGCCGCCGGGCCGCCACGCCGACTGGCCAGCGCTAGCAGCAGGTGCTCGGTGCTGCAGTACTCATCGCCCAGCTTGCCCATCAGCTCGAAGGCCTGGTTGACGACATCCTCTAGCGCTCTGGAGAGCCGTGGGCTGGCGCCCTCTTGCTTGGGCCGGCTCTCGAGATCCGCGAGAAGACGGGTGCGAACCTGACCTGGGTCTACCTCCACCTGGCGCAGCAGCGGCGAAACCACCCCATCCGTCTGGTCGACCAGAGCCAGCAGAAGATGCTCGGGCTCGACCTCCGGGTGCTGGAACTCAGTCGCCAGCTGCTGGGCTCGCTCCAGAGCCTCGCGACTGCGCTGCGTCAGCCGGTCAAGCTGCATGCGCCACCTCCCGATCCCATGGTCTCACACACTTTTTTTACCCGCACCGTGGAGCGGGGAAACCGCGAAGTCGCGCCCTCAGGCCGCGATGAAGTCGGTGATCAGGCGGGCGGTCGTCTCGGCCTGGGTGGCGGGAAACAGGTGACCGGCGCCCTGCAGAACCTCCAGCCTGATGCCGGGGTAGTAGCTGAGTTGCGGAGCCCCGTCGCGGAGCGGGAGCTGTCGGTCCTCGGTCCCCCATATCACCAGCACCCGGGCCGAGAGGAGTCCGAGCGCGGGAAGGAGCTCTGACTCGGTTCGAAGACGCAGCGGCTGCAGGAGGCGGGCCACCAGGTTGAGGTCGGATCCAGAGCCGAACCGGGTTCCCAGCAAACGCGGATAGAGATCGTCGCCGCTCAGCGAGATATGTGCTCCGGGTCGAGTGAAGGCCAGTCTCCTCGAAAAGGCCAGCAGATCCATGGAGCCCGGGATTAGGGCCAGGTTCCAATGGAGTGGGATGCGACGGCTGAGTCCCAACGGGCTGAGCAACACCAGCCTTCTCACCTTCTTCTGGTGGGCGATGGCGAATCCCCCCACAGCCAGGCCACCCAGGGAGTGTCCGACCAGGTCGAACTCGGCTATGCCCAGCTGGTCCGCCACCGCGGAGATCACTTGGTTCCACGGCCGACCGGGATGCCCCTTGAACCTGACCGCATCGCTGAGCCCGCTGCCCGGAAGGTCAATCGCCAGCACCCGATGGTGGCGGGCCAACTGCGCCAGCAGTTCGGGGAAGTCTCCTGCCGAGGCGCCCAGGCCTGGGACGAAGAGCAACGTGCTCTCGCCGGCGCCCCCGAGCAGAACATGGACCCGTCCGACCGGGGTGTGCACGTAGCGATGCGTCGCGGTTAGACCGGCCTGGTCCAGCCGTAGATTCAGCGCCGACTCCAGCCCCGCCATCGGCGGGTCGGGGGCCGTCGCCCACCGCGCCCATCCCCATAGAGCGGCATAGCCGCAGACCGTGATCCCAAGCCCGATCGCTAGATCAAGCTTGGGTCGCTTCACACTTCCTTGAACTCGGCGTCGACAACGTCGCCATCGCTGCCCGCAGCGGCGTCAGACGATCCGGCGGCCGGCGGGATGTCCTCGCCGTCGCCGCTTTCGCCGTCCGAACCGGGGGTGGAAGGAGTGGCCTGCTGGTAGATGGCCTCGCCCACCTTCTGGAGCGCTTCGGAAAGCTCCTTCTGCCGACTCTCGATGTCCTCGGCATTCTGAGCCGCCACCGCTTCCTTCAGAGCATCGGTCTTCTGGGTGATCTCATCTCGGAGCTCCTCCGAGATCTTGTCGCCGTGCTCACGCAGCGTCTTCTCGGCGGTGTAGACCAGAGTGTCGGCCTGGTTGCGCCGGGAGATCTCCTCGGCTCGCTGGCGGTCCTCGTCGGCGTTGGCCTCCGCCTCCTTGACCATCCGCTCCACCTCCTCCTTCTGGAGGGTGGTGGAACCGGTGATGGTCACCTTCTGCTCGCGCCCGGTACCCAGGTCCTTGGCGGTGACGTTGAGGATGCCGTTGGCATCGATGTCGAAGGTCACCTCGACCTGGGGTACACCGCGCGGCGCCGGGGGAATCCCATCCAGCATGAACCGGCCCAAGGTGCGGTTGTCCTTGGCCAAGGGGCGCTCTCCCTGGAGCACCACGATCTCGACCGAGGACTGGTTGTCCGCAGCGGTCGAGAAGACCTGGGTCTTGCTGCTGGGGATGGTGGTGTTGCGCTCGATCAGCCGGGTGTTGACCTCGCCCTCGGTCATGATTCCCAGCGACAGCGGGGTCACGTCCAGCAGCAGCACGTCCTTGACCTCGCCCTTGAGGACGCCGGCCTGAATGGCTGCCCCTACCGCGACCACCTCGTCGGGGTTGACCCCCCGGTGGGGCTCCTTGCCACTGAGCTTCTGAACCAATTCCTGGATCACCGGCATCCGGGTGGAGCCTCCCACCAGGATCACCTCATCCAGGTCACTGGTCTTCATGCCAGCGTCCTTCAGTGCATTCTCAAACGGCGCCTTGCAGCGGTCGGTGAGGTCGGCGGTCAGCTGCTCGAACTTGGCCCGCGAAAGCCGCGTGTCCAGGTGCTTGGGGCCGTTCTGGTCGGCGGTGACGAAGGGCAGGTTGATCTGGGTTTCCTGGAGCTGGGAGAGCTCGATCTTGGCCTTCTCGGCGGCCTCGGTTAGGCGCTGCAGGGCCTGGCGATCCGTCTTCAGGTCGATGCCCTGCTCCTTCTTGAACTCCTCGGCCAGCCAGTCGACGATGCGACGGTCGTAGTCGTCCCCACCCAGATGGGTGTCGCCGTTGGTCGACTTGACCTCGAACACGCCCTCGCCGACCTCGAGGATGGAGACGTCAAACGTGCCTCCGCCGAGGTCGAAGACCAGGATCTTCTCGGACTCCTTGCGGTCCAGCCCGTAGGCCAGGGAGGCCGCGGTAGGCTCATTGATGATCCGGAGCACGTCGAGCCCGGCGATCTGGCCGGCGTTCTTGGTGGCCTGCCGCTGGGCGTCGTTGAAGTAGGCGGGCACAGTGATCACCGCGTCGGTGACCTTCTCTCCCAGGTAGGCCTCGGCGTCGACCTTGAGCTTCTGCAGGATCATGGCCGAGATCTGCTCGGGGGTGTACTTGGTGCCGGCGATGTCGACCTCGGCCCGACCGTCCTTGCCGGCCACAACCTTGTAGGGGACGATCTTGCGCTCGCCGGCCACCTCGTTATAGAGGCGGCCCATGAAGCGCTTGATCGAGTAGACGGTGTTCTCGGGGTTGACCGCAGCCTGGCGCCGGGCCAACTGCCCCACCAGCCTCTCCCCACCTTTGGTGAAGGCCACCACCGACGGGGTGGTGCGACCCCCCTCAGCGTTGGGGATGACTACGGGCTCGCCGCCCTCCATGACGGCGACCACTGAGTTGGTCGTTCCCAGGTCGATTCCGACGGTCTTGGCCATTAAGTCTCCGAACCTCCGTTGCACTGAAGCCTGATGCCACGTCCCAGCATCGCTAGAGCTACCCTACCGCAGCCGAGCGCCAGCCAAACGCGGCGCCATCTCCGCATCCCACCATGGATCTCTCGTGTCCGATGATTCCGGCGTGCACTGGACGAATCCCAGTCCCCGCCCCCGCGCTTGGTGGCGCCCGCGAGCGATAGCCGCCGCCCTGGTCGTGGGCGTGGTGGCGGCCTTGAGTCTGACCGCCACCCACACACCGGAGAGCGCCAATGGCCTAGGCATCCTGCCCAGAACCCAGTCGCTCCTGGAGCAGAGCGGGGTCACCCTGCAGACGCCTAACCGACCCGCCAACATCAGCGAGGCTCAGGCCGAGTCGGCGGCGACGGCCGGACAGTCCGGGGCTCTGGTCGACCAGGTCCTGCTGGCGGTCGCGGTCGGGTCGCCGGGCTCGGCCATCTCGCCTCCAGGCAGGCTCTGCTGGGTGGTTTTCCTCGACCCCGCCGCCGCCGAGGAGATCAATCCTCCAGCGCCCGGAGCCATCCGCCTGGACACGGTCCTGGTGGACGCCCAAACTGGCGCCGTCATCGAGGGCTTCATCAACTTCGGGAGCTCCACGCCTAACTCCAAGGTCGGCAACGAGTAGCTTTTGCGCTCGCCGCAGCTGACCCCGGTCTCCAGGGAGGCCGCCCCCGGTGCGACACAATCGCCAGGTGCTGCGCCTAGCGTTGAGGTCCGCCCGCGGCCAGCGCGCGGGCGGACTCTCGTCACTCCCCAGCGCGATTGGGCTGGTGCTGGCGGTGGCCGCAGTGGTCTACCTGCCCGCGCCGGGGCTATCCGTCACCTTCCAGACTTCCCGGCCCGCCGCCGGTGCTCTGCCCTGGCTCTCCGTCAGCCAGGGCCGGATCGTCGACAGCCAGGGCCGCACCGTCATCCTCCGCGGCTTCAACGACGACACCCTGCTCCAGATCGGGGGACAGGCCCCCGCGCCTCCCATGACTGCGGCGGACGCCTCCCTGATGGAGTCGGAGGGGTTCGACGTGGTTCGGCTGCCGATCTCATGGTCTCTGCTCGAGCCCCATCCGGGACAGTTCAGCCAGAGCTACCTGCGCCGGATCAGAGCGGTCGTCGCCCTCTGCGCCAGCCACCACCTTTACGTGGTGCTGGACATGCACACCGAGGACTTCGGAGTCGGCTTCGGCGGCAGCGGCGCCCCCGCCTGGCTATCGATTCCGGGCGTGCCCGACCTGCACCTACCCTTCTTGACCCCAGCCTGGCAACGCCACCTCTCGCCCGCCGTCAACGCCGCCCTCGCTTTCTTCTGGCTCTATCCCAACTGGCAGCGCCTCTACTGGCAGGCTTGGGCCAAGGTCGCGGCGGAGTTCCGCGGCGACTCCGCGGTTGCCGGCTACGACCTCTACAACGAGCCCCATCCCTTTCCCGTGCCTCCGGCCATCTTCGAGACCCACCTCTTGTGGCCCTTCTACGCCGCCGGCATCAGCGCTGTAGCCAAGGTGGATCCCAACCACCTCTTCATCGTCGAGGGGGACCTCTTCGCCGACCTGCCCACCGCCATCCGCCCGCTCGCGGCACCGAACCTCGTCTACTCCACTCATCTCTACAGCGGCAGCATCCTCGGTCCAGCCTTCAACGGCGACCAGCAACCACTTGAGGCCGAGCTCGAGCAGGGGCTGGCCGAGGCGCGCCAGCTCCCGGCCGCGTACTGGTCAGGCGAGCTCGGCATCGACCGCACCCGGCCCATCGCTGACTCCTGGGCCCGCGCTGAGATCTCGCTGTCCAACCGCTTCCTCACCGGCTGGGCCTGGTGGCAATGGAATGATCCGGACAACTGGGGGGTGGAGCGAGGCAGCGGCCCTGTCGACCAGGCTTGGCTCGACGTCCTAGCCCAACCCTTCGTGCGTGCGGCCCCGGGGAAACTCAGTCACCTCAAATATCTGGTGTCTTCCTCAACCCTCTCAGCCGACGTCCAATCTGCCCCAGCCGGCAACTCGGTCTTGGTCTCCTGGCCTGCATCCGTGGGCACACCGACAATCCTTAGCCGATGTGCCCAGCTGGCCTCACCCTACCTACCCTCCTCCGGGATGCTGGACCTCAAGCTTTCAGCGCCCAGCTGCGAGATCGAGATCAGGGGCTAGAGCCGGCGCTGCCCTAGGGGATCTCCCACTCTCCACTGACATGGCTGCGGTGACCAGCGTCCAGGACCCGCAGCCCCAGCTCTGCGTCTCCCGCCTCGGTCGGCAGCAGAGCTCCGCCACCCACGCGGTCGGCGAATGCCGACACCATCTCCTGGTAGGGATCCGCCGCGGGGGTGGCGATGCGTCGAGAGGTGCCTCCCGGCGCCGGACTCAGCCAAAGCGGAATCGACTCCTCGTGCCAGGCCGTGAAGGGCTTGGGAATGGTCAGGGAGGACTCGGTGCCGATCAACTCCATACGCTGGTTCTCGGCAGACTCGAAGCTGTAGGCGAGCTCGGCCGACACCGGCCCTTCGGGGCTGTTGAACTCCAGCAGCATGGAGCCGTCGCTGACCACGCCATGCCTCAACTGGGCCCGGGTCAGCACCCTGGTCGGCTCACCGGCCAGCCAGCGGCTGGCATTGACCAGGTAGGAGCCGATGTCGTACAGGGCGCCTCCTCCCAGGGCAGGGTCCCAGCGGATGTCTGACTCTGACCGCAGCGGAAAGGTGAAGGTCCCCTGGATGTGGCGAAGACTGCCCAGGCTTCCGTCGCCGATGAGTCCGCGAATCACTCGCCAGCGTGGGTGGTAGCGGTACATGACCGCCTCCGCCAGCACCACGCCATGGCTGGCAGCCGCCTCACCCATCTCCTTGGCCTCCGCCGCGTTCAGGGCCAAGGGCTTCTCGCAAAGGACGTGCTTACCGGCGGCTGCCGCCCGCAGGGTCCAGGGCCGGTGGAGGGAGTTGGGAAGGGGGATGTAGACAGCGTCGAGGTCAGTCTCCAGGAGCGCCTCGTAGCTGGGGCAGAGCTGGGGGATCCCGAATTTGGCGACCATCTCCCCGCCTCGCTCGGGATCCCTGCTGGCCACGGCCACCATCTCGCCCCCGGCCGCAAGAATGGCGGGGATGACCGCCTTGTTGGCGATGTCGGCCGCCCCCAGCACCCCCCACCGGAGCGGCGCCGTGGTCACACCCGAAGGTTGAGCGGCTGCCCCAGCTCGGCCGCGCGGAGCGCGGCCTCCATCAATGCCACGTTGCGACGTGCCGACTCCGGGGTCACCGCCAGCGGCTCCCCGGCCAGGAGGTGACCGGCCAAATTCCGGTAGAAGGCCTGGGGCGGCGCGGCCGGCAGCGAGAGCAGCTGATCGTGGCTCTCACCCGAGCCAGAGGGGGTGAGGACGTGGAGCTCGCAGGGCAGATCGGTGACTGGAAGCCGCTCCTCCACCAGCTGCCCACTGGGGCCGCGGCTGGTCAGCCTGCCCTCGCGCCAATGGCCCACGGCAGCGCCCCGCGTTCCCAGCACGTACCACTTGGGCTTGCGAGCGGCCGCGATGTCGGAGTGGATGAATACCGCCTCCGCCCCGTTCGCGAAAGTCATCCGGAGCTCGAAGTGGTCGTCGTTGGTGACGTCCTGCCAGACCAGCTTCTGGTTGCGGGCCGCGACCTGAACCACCTGCCCCGGGATCAGCTGCAGGATCCAGTCCAGATAGTGAGCTCCCCAGTCGAAGATCACCCCGCCGCTGACCGGCGAATGTGAGTGCCAGTAGTGGCAGGGATGGTCATAGCCGCCCACGAAGGCCTCCAGGTGAAAGATCGAGCCCAGGTCGCCGCGTTCGATGGCAGCCTTGAGCGCCAGGAAGTCCGGGTCCCAACGCCGGTTCTGGTAGACGGTGAGGGTCTTTCCGGTCTCGCCCGCCAGCTCCACGAGCCGGTCTGCGTCGGCAAGATTGAGGCAGAAGGGCTTCTCCAGCACCACGTGCTTGCCGGCTCGGAGCGCCTGCTCGGCCAGGGAGGCGTGGGTGTTGGGGGGAGTGGAGATGATCACCACCTCGACCCCGGGTGCCTCGACCAATTCAGCCAGGCTGGAGGCGACGCCCAAGTCCGGGACCAGCTGGCTTGCCGCCTGGACCCTGGTGGGATTGGGATCGGCGACCGCCCGCAGGCTCAGCCCGGCCACCGCCGCAATGGCGGCGACGTGGTCGCTGCCGATGGCGCCAAAACCGAGCATGCCCAGGCCGACGTAGTCCCGCTCCACCTCCCCAGCCAGGTACCGCAGCCCCCTATAGAGGAGCTCCTGAACTTCAGGCTCCCGGAAGGTCGCCGCCGCCTCTCCCATGCCCCAGTAGAAGACCCGGCCCGCGCCCGGCTCGCGCACGTAGGCGACCGGAAGTCTCCTGGCCCGCCAGGTGGTGTCGAGCAGGACCCGGCAATCTGGCGGCGCCTGGGGCTGGGTGTAGCAGGAGTCGTGCAAGGTGAGCGAGCCCGCCAGGCGGCGGGTGATGTCGTGACCGCCGTCACTGACCTGGCTCACGATCTCGCTGCTGGGCAGACGGCCGTCCGGGCTGCCCCCGACCAGGTCCAGGTAGTCGCGGGCCGAGGCCCAGGTGGCGTTGGTGCAGTGCAGGCCAAGAAAGCCCCCGCCCCCTCGCACGAAACTGCAGAGGCCAGCCTCGGCCGCTGGAAACAGCTCGCCCTCAGGAGGGTGGGCCACGATCACGTCATAGCTCCCGGGTTGCCTGAGCGCCGACACGTCCGCTGTCACCTCGGCGGTGATGGCGCCGGTCCGGTCCATGTACTCCAGCCACGGAGCCAGGGCCTCCGCCTGCCGGCCCCCCGCCACCACCAACGTGCGAATCACGCGGACTTCTCTCTCCCGGATGCCATCGGCCCGGCCCCCGGCCTGCCGAACTGGCGCTCACTGTACCCTACCTAAGAAGAGATGGCAGTGCCGCCCGAGACGATTGATGATCTAAAGAAGGCGGTGGGGTCGACGCTGGGGCCGAGCGACTGGGTGGAGCTGGACCAGGCCAAGATCGACGCCTTCGCCGACGTCACCGGCGACCATCAATGGATCCATGTCGACCCCGAGAGAGCCGCCGATAGCGAGTTCCACAACACCATCGCCCACGGGTACCTGACCCTCTCCCTGACTCCGATGCTGCTCGACCAGCTCAACCATGTCCGCCTCCACGCCACCAGCGTTAACTACGGACTCAATCGACTGCGCTTCCTCACCCCGGTGCCGGCAGGCAGCCGGGTCAGGCTGCGGGCCAAGGTGCTCGAGGTTCGCGACCGGCCCCCCAAGGGGCTCTTGGTCACATACGAGATCAGCTACGAACTGGACGGCTCGGAGCGGCCCGCACTGGTGGCGGAGACCCTAAGCCTCCTGCTGCCGCCCGACTGACGCGCTGCTCCTGGCGCCGCCCGACGTGGATGGCGACCACCCCCGCAGTCATCCGGTATTGGTGGACCGGGTCAAACCCGGCCTGCCGGAGCCAGGACGTCACCTGTTCCGGCGACGCAAAGGCGGCGATGGAGTCGGTTAGATAGCGATAGGCGCTATCCCGGCCCATGACTCCCCGAGCGATCATCGGGATCAACCTGCGGCTGTACCACCCGTAAGCCGGGCGTAGGAGCGGGTGGACCTGGCTGAACTCCAGGATCACCGCCCGCCCACCCGGGCGCAGGACCCGGGCCAGCTCGTTCAGTGCCATCTGGCGGTCGGAGATGTTGCGCAGGCCGAAGGCCATGGTCGCGGCGTCGAACGAAGCGCCAGGAAAGGGCAGGTCGCACGCGTCCGCCACCAGGAAGCTGACCTCGGGACTCCTAGCTCTGGCGACCTCCAGCATGGCCTCGGTGATATCGACGCCGACCACCTCGCCGCTCGCGCCGACCCGGCGGCGCAGGAGTGCGGCCAGGGCTCCCGTGCCGGTGCAGACGTCCAGAACCTTGTCTCCCGTCCGGGCCCTGGTGAGCTGGGCGGCGCGGCGACGCCAGCGCCGGTCCTGGCCCTGGCTGAGCAGCGAGTTGAGCAGGTCGTAGCGCTGGGCCAGCGAGGCGAACATCCCCTTCACCGCGTCCGGCTCCGGGCTCTCCACGGTCGGCAATGCGACCTGCGAGAACCCGTCCTGGCTCATGCCGAAGCCGCAACCACTTCGGTCACCGGGAGTGCCACCTGGCGGTAACTGCCGCAGGCGCAGCCCATGGCGTCGGGAAGGGCGATCAGGGCGTCCAACGCCACCCTGCCCAGCTCCTCAGCTCCCTCGCGCACGATCGCCCGCAGGAGGTCGAAATCCCACTCCGGCCGCACGCCCTCGGCATAGTTCAGAACCATCTCCACCGACCCGAAGCAGGCTCCGATCTCGCGGGCCAGATACACCTCGGGCGTGAGGGTCTGGCTGATGATGTCACCGCCCATCCGGGCCAGCGCCGCCACCTCGGCGGCAGTCTCCATCCGCGGGCCCTCGACGGTGACGTGGACAGCCCGGTTGAAAGCCCTGGTGGCCTTGTCGGCGGCGAACTGTCGGGCCCGCTGCCAGAGCGCCTCCCGGATCTCGGGACAGAAGGGATCGCGCATGACCAGAATCACGCCAGGCTCCAGCTGGCCACCGCGCTGCTGCGTGAAGTCGATGAAGTCATGGGGCACCACCAGGTCCCTGGGGTGGAAGTGCTGGGTGATGCTGGCCGATCCCGACTCGGCGACCACCCGGACCACCCCCGCCCGCTCGAAGACCCAGAAGAGGGCCAGCGCCTTCTGGGCCCGCTCCTGGCTGGAGCGTCCCGCCAGCCCTGCGCCCAGCCCGGCGTGGGGCCGGGAGAAGAGCACCGACCGCTCGCCGCCAGCCTCGAGCGCGACCTCGAAGTGGGTAACAGGAGGGGTGCTGCCGAAGGGAGTCTCGAAGACGGTGTCGCGGGCGAGCAGCCTGACCGCGGTCTCTTGCTCCGGAGAACCCTGGGTGCCGGTCCCGGAGCCCCCCAGGAGCGCGAACTCCGCCCTGGGTATGCCGGATTGGCGACTTGCCCTGACCATCGCCCGAGTATAGGAGGGCCCCGAGAAGCACCCTGTAGTCAGATGGGACTGCTGCGCTGCCTCCCTTAGGCTGGCGCTGGCGCGCTCGATTCTCGGGCCGAGGCGATCTCATGCCCGACTATGGCCGCCATCAGCAGCGGAGCCCCCAGCCGCTGGGTCAGATCCAGCCGCTCACCGACCAGGATCATGGTGAAGAACAGAGCCAGGGCGGACGGCTCCCTTCAACTCCGTCAGCCATGGCTGTGAGGTGCGCCGCCCCGCCGCTCAGAGCCCAGCCGGGTCAGAGCGGGCGGGATCGAACCGGGCCGAGGCTGAATTCGGCCAGCACCGGGAAGTGGTCACTGGCCCTGCGAGCCAGCTCCGCCAACTCGCCGCTGCGACCCACTACCTCGCACTTGACCACCCGTCGGTCGAGGCCCCTGGTCACGAAGATGTAGTCAATCCGCGCCGCCGGTTGGTAGGTGGGACAGGTGAAGGCACTGGCGCGGGGGTGGAGGGCACGCAGGCAGTCGATGTACCCCGCGCGGAGCAGGCTCCGGACCGCGGCCCGGGGTAACAGCGCCCCCAAGACCGCGTCGGTCGTATCTCCCCGCGGCAGCACCTCCAAGAGTGGATGGACCAGCCAGGGCAGCCGGGGCAGTCCGCTGCGCACCGCCTCGGGCAGCTCCTCGACGATGGCATCAGCTGTCTCCGGGTCCTGCCACCAGCGCAGGCGTGACAGGCCGGGCGGAATCGGGCCGATTGCTCCCGCCTCCTGGAGAACGCCGGTCCTGCGCCAGAGGTTGATCTGCGCGAAGAAGTCCGTGGCCTGAATCCGGTCGCCCGGCGCCACCGAGTTGAAGTCACCGATCACCAGGTGGGGAGCCTCGGGATGCTGAGCCGCGTGGCCCTGGACCGCTGCCAGCTCGCGGACCCGGTCGGGTTCTGCCCGCCCCCGGCGTTGGAACGCCGCCGTGAGATGGACGGTATGCAGGCAGAGCTGCTTGATCTGGCTGCCGAGTGGTGGCTCTAACCAGACCTCCAGAGAATTGCGCAGGAACACGGTGGGATCGCGATGGTTGACCCAGCGCTCGACCGGCAGTCGCGAGAGCACCGCCTGGTGCCGGGCCGTCGCCTGCTGTGCCGTTGTCGGGGCGATGCCATAGATGAGCTGGTAGCCGAGCTGGTCGGCGGCTCGGGCGACCGCGGCTCGATCGTCCGCCTCCTGCAGCGCGACCACGTCGGCGTCGAGCGAGCGCAGCAGCTCGGTGATTTCAGCCCAGCGCCCGCCGCCACCCAGAAGAATGTTGTAGGTGGCGAAACTCACCGTCGGGGAGCCCGCCGGCTGGGTCGAAGGCTTCTGCCCGACCGGCGTCGAACCCATTGGTCCAGATTCTAGACTCGGCGCTCACTCTCGAATGGCTCCAGAATCAGGGGCGCCATGCCCGCTTTCATCTGCCCGACCTGCGGGGTGCAGCGAGCCCCGGCAGCTGTTCCACCAGAACGCTGCCCCATCTGCGCAGACGAGCGCCAGTACATCGGCCGCGAGGGCCAGCGCTGGACCACCCTGGCCGACATGAAGGGCAACTTTCGGTCCGAGCTCCTCGAGCTCGAACCCGGTCTCTGGCAGGTCACGACCGAGCCCGCCTTCGGGATCGGGCAGCGGGCAATCTTGGTGGCCACCCCCCAAGGCAACCTCCTATGGGACTGCCTCAGCTTCATCGACTCCGCCACCCAAGGCCAGGTCAGGGACCGGGGGGGACTGGCGGCGATCGCTATCAGCCACCCTCATTTCTATGGCAGCTGCGTGGAGTGGAGCCAGGCCTTCGGGGGCGTTCCCATATACCTCAGCGCCTGCGATCGGGATTTCCTGCCCCGTCCTAGCCCGGCCGTGGTCCACTTCGAAGGCGACGAGATTGAGCCCCTCGACGGCCTGCGGGTACTGCGTCTGGGTGGACACTTTCGCGGCTCGACCGTCCTGCACTGGCCAGCCGGCGACGCTGGCAGGGGAGCGCTGCTAACCGGCGACACCATCGCCGTCGCCGCCGATCGTCGCTGGGCCGCGTTCCTCTACAGCTATCCCAACCGCATCCCGCTACCAGCAGCGGACGTTGCCGCGATTGGCGATCGGATACGTGATGTTCCGTTCGAACGGGTCTACGGGGCCTGGCCCGGCGACGACATCAGCGCCGACGCCAAGGCCGCGGTGCTGCGCTCGGTCCAACGCTATGTCGGCATGCTCGATGGAACCTGGGCTCGTGGCTGAAGGGGCGCGGCCAAAGCTCCGACTACCCGAACTGGTGACCGTGGCGCCGGCGAGTGCCGCCGCCTGGATCGCGGCCACGGTACGCCGCCACCCCTGGCCCAGCGCCGTAGCCGGAGGCAGCCTGGTCCTCGGACTGGCCGCGAGCTGGGCCTCATTTGCCCTGCAGAGCCAGTACACCACCTCCTATCAGGCCGGCCACCATCTCAGCGGCTGGCAGAATTTCCTTCGCGTGGGCGCCCCCTGGCAGGCCCTGATTCCGGTTGTCCTGGCCGCCTTCCTCGCCGCTTGGGGAACCCTGAGGCTTGGCAGCTCCCAACCCGAGCCGCCCAGTCGCCTCAACAGCAGAGCTGCCAGCAGCGCCAGGCAACTGCGGGAGGCGCTTCGGTCCGAACGCCGCGCGGTCGGCGTCGCCTTCTTGGTGATCTCCGGTCTGGTGGGAATGGTCCTAATCCGACTCGTCGTCTACGCGGTGCTGGCGCTGACCGGCAGCCGGCTGGCCGGGGCGACCCTTGGCGGAGTCGCTATCGAGCTGGGCTTCTGGGTCGCCGCCTGGGCGGCGTTCTGGAATTGGAATCGGAGCTATCGATCCCGACTGGAAGGCTGGGGGATCCCCGACGGCTGATCGCATCGAGCTTCTATCCCGGCGCAACTGCCCGCTCTGCGAGTCTGCCCGGTCGTGCCTGGTGGAGCTGGCTGCCTCCCGCCAGCTGGCCGTGTCCGAGTACGACATCGACGAGGACCCGCTGCTGCAGCGCCGGTTCACCGACCGGGTTCCAGTCATCCTCTACCGAGGTCGGGTGCTGGCTGAGGGCAGAATCGACCCCAACCAGCTGCAAGTGGCTTTGGACGGGCTGAGTCAGAGCGAGCGGACCGCGGCTGACGATTCTGTAACGGGGGCCGATTCCGTGGCAGATCGAGGCTAGACTTCGGCCCATGGCCGACCTCCGCACCGAGCCCGGGGCGGCAGCGCCTGAACTCTCGGTGGTCCTGCCCACGCGCAACGAGGCCGGCAACATCGAGCCCCTGCTGGCCAGATTGAAGTCCGCCCTCGACGGCGTTGAATTCGAGCTGGTTTTCATCGACGACAGCGACGACCAAACCGCGCAATTGCTCGCCAAGCGCTCCAGCCAGGATCAGCGCATCCGGGTGATCCACCGCGAAGCTGAGCAGCGGACCGGTGGCCTCAGCACGGCGGTGGTTCTGGGCCTGCGCGAGGCCTGGGGGCGTCTGGTCTGTGTCATGGACGCGGACCTGCAGCATCCCCCCGAAACCATCCCTGCCATGCTCAGCGCCGAGCGGGCCGGGGCCGACCTGGTAGTCGCCAGTCGCTACCTGCCGGGCGGCAGCCGGGAGGGATTGGCCGGCGGCTTCCGGCACTTCGTTTCGCGAGCGGCCAGCGTCCTGGTGCGGACGGTGTTCGTCGAAGCCCGGACCAGCACCGACCCCCTGGCCGGGTTCTTCCTCTGCCGCTCCTCGCTGCTGCGCGGACTCGAGTTCCGCCCGGTCGGCTTCAAGATCCTGCTCGAGCTCTTGGTCTGCTCGCCCCACCCGGTGGTGGTGGACGTTCCCCTGCGCTTCCAGGCCCGGGCCACCGGCGAGAGCAAGGCGAGCACCGCCCAGGGGTTGCTGTTCCTCCGCCACGTCTGGTCTCTGGTCTGGGACGTCCCGGGCAGTGCCCGGATCTGGAAGTTCGCGGCGGTCGGGATCAGCGGTCTGGCCCTGTTCCTGGTCCTGATCGAGGTGGGCGGAGTGGTCCTGGGCTGGCCGGCCCTGGCGGCCTGGGCGGTTGCCTTCGTCCTCTCCGGGCTCTGGAACTTCGGCTGGAACCTAAGGCTCACATTCGCGGATCTCCGCCGAGAGCGCTATCCCCTGATGCGACGCTACATCTCCTCAGCCCTCACCGCCGGCGGCGCCCAGCTGGTTGTCTTCCTGGGGCTGGTGGGCACGACGCTGCCGCTGGTGCTGGATGGTCTGGTGGCAGCGGTGGTCGGGATGGCCGTCAACGCCACCCTCAACTGGCAGCTGGCCCGCCGCCACCGCCGCCCCTCACTGCAGGCCATCGGCGTCGATCACTTCCTGAACCAGCTGAGTCGAGCCGGACGCGCCCAGCTGACTGTGATGCTTGACCCCCAGAGCCAACAGGTCGCAGTCGCCGGTCAGCCCGCAGCCGGGGTCAGCCCGCTCCTCAGCTCTCTGGCCGAGCGTGCCCGGGAAGGCGGGGTTCCCGTGCTCTGGGTCGAGCCGCCCTCGAGCCGGCCTCAGGCCAGGACCAACGTAGAACTGGAGTCGGTGATGGCCCTCCCTCTCGAGCTGCCCGGCTTCGCCGGCTTCACGGTGTTACTGCAGAAGCGAACCCGCTCGGCCTTCAGCTCGGCCGATCTGGAGGCGACCATGCGCCAGCTGGAGCGCTTGCGCCCCCGTCTGGGCCTCGGAGCTGCCGGCGAAGCCAGTGACCGGACAGTGGCGGTCGCCTCTGGCTCCGCCCAGGCTCAGGTCAGTGGTAGTCGTGAGCCGACGGGGCGGGGAACAGCGAGTCGGTCGGGGTAGGGTCAGCCGCCTGGGACACCGGCCGGGGTAGCGGCAGCAATTTCTCGACCAGGAGGCTGAGGGCCCCGTCCCCCTCCTGCACCACCCCCTCGGCGCAGATCACCGGCTCATGGTTGGCCCAGGACCGGTGGGCCCGGTAGACCTGGGGGCGGAGAACCAAGTCCAGGTGCGCCGTCTCGTCAACCACGGTGAAGAAGCGCATCCCGTGGGCGGAGTAGGGCGCCTGGCGGGTTATCACCAACCCCGCGGCCCGCACCCTTGCGCCATTGCCCGCCTGTCTCACCTCGGCCAGGGGAATCGCCCCCAGTTCGGTCAGCTGTGGCCGCAGGAAGGAGACCAGGTGCTCACCAGTGGTCAGCCCCATGATTCGGTAATCGGCCGCAGCCCTCTCCCTCGCGGTCAGATCGGCCAGTCGCGGCGGCTCCGCCGGCAGCGCCAGCAACTGCTGCTGCCTGGCGTCCGCCGCCTCAGCCTGTCCGGGGATGGGGACCGATCGCGGCCCCCGGCTCCCCGCCAGCTCCTCCTCCACCGTCTTGAGCCTCCAGAGCAGCTTGCGGCGGGACTCACCAAAGCTGTCCAGGGCACCCACCATCACCAGGGAGTCCACCGCCGGCCGGGGTAGCTCGGTGCGGCGCCAGAAGTCCTCCGGCGATCGGTACGGGCCCAGCTCACGCTCGCGGTCCAGCGCTTCGCCCAGGTTCTCGCCCAGCTCTCTGACGTAGTTGAAGCCGAGTCGGACGCCGAACCGGCGGGTAACCCCGGATCCCGCCTCCAGCTCCTCCAGATGACAGCGGCTCCGGCTGAGGTTGACGTCCACGGAGAGCACCTTGACCCCTCGGCGCTTGGCGTCCTCGACCAGCACCGACGGGTGGTAGAAGCCCATGGGCTGGTGGTTGAGCAGCCCTACCAGGTAGGCGGCGGGATGGTAGAGCCGCAGCCAGGCGGTCTCGTAGGCGGTACGGGCGAAGGCGGCGGCATGGCTGCGGCAGAAGCCGAACTCCGCAAAGCCCCTGACCGCCTCGAAGAGCTCGGCCGCCACCTCCTTCGACACCTGGTGGCGAGCGCAGCCGTCCAGGAATCCCTGCTCCAGTGAGGTCATCTCCACCCGGGAGCGATGGCGGTTCATGGCCCGGCGGAAGCGATCAGCCTCCCCGGCACTGAACCCCGCCAGCTGCATGGCGATCTCCAGGATCTGCTCCTGGAAGAGGATCACCCCCAGGGTGTCGCGGAGGATCGGCTCCAGCAGCGGATGGAGGTAGCTCACCTCTTCACGGCCCTGGCGGCGGCGCATGTAGGGGTGGACCGCCTTGCCCTGGATGGGACCGGGCCGGATGATCGCCACCTCGACCACCAGGTCGTTGAACTCCCTGGGGTTGGTGCGCGGCAGGGTCTGCTGCTGGGCCCGCGACTCGATCTGAAAGACCCCGATGGTGTCGGCCCTGGCGCACATGGCATAGACCTCGGGGTCGGCCAGGTCCAGCGCCTCCAGGTCGGGGCGCTCGCCGCTGGCCTGCTCCAGTTGGTCGAGGGTCTCGGCCACCACCGAGAGGGTGCGCAGCCCCAGCAGGTCGATCTTGATCAGACCCAGGTCCTCGACGTCGTCCTTGTCGAACTGGACCACCACCCGGCCGGGCATGGTGGCTCGCTCCAGGGGGGCGATGTCCCAGAGCGGCTCTCCGGTGACCAGCATGCCCCCGACATGGATGGAGAGATGGCGCGGCACTCCCACCACCGCCTCCACCATGCTGGCGAACTGGCGCCAGGACGGTGAGACCAGGACCTGTTCCGGGAGCTCCCCAGCCGATTCCAGCAGCTGGGCGACCATGGCCTGCTCGCCCTTCCCGTACCAGCGGTCCACCGAGCGGCTGAGCTTGGCCACCACCGGCGGGGGCAGCCCGAAGGCGGCCCCCACCTGGCGGACCGCCATCCGGAGCTGGAAGGTGATGACGGTGCACACCATCCCGGTCCGATCCTGGCCGTAGGTGTCGTAGACATGGCGGAGCAGCTGCTCCCGGTGGGCGGTCGAGATGTCGATGTCGATGTCGGGAGTGCCCTGCATCTCCTCGTGGAGAAAGCGCTCGAAGAGCAGGTGGTGAGCGATGGGGTCGACCCTGGTTATGCCCAGCAGATAGGCCACCAGGCTGTCGGCGGCGGAACCCCTTCCCTGGGCCGGTATCCCCTCGCGAGAGGCGTAGTCCATCAGCTCCCAGACGATGAGAAAGAACTCGGCCAGCTTGCACTTGGCGATGACCCGCAGCTCATGGACCAGCCGGTCCTCGACTTCAGCGCTGGGAGTCGGGTACCTGCTCGGCAGCCCCAGGCGGCAGAGTTGCTCCAGGTACTGATCTGGGCTCAGTCCCGGTGGAGCCTTGAAGCCGGGGAAGCGGCTGTGGCGAAAGTCGAGCTTGAGCTCGGCCCGGGCGGCCAGATCAGCGGTGGCCTGGAAGGCAGCCGGATATGGGAGCAGCTCCCTCAGCTGGTCACCATCTCGCATCTGATACTGGTGATTGGGCAGCAGCAGCCCCCGGTCTGCTGCCTCTTCCAGGGTGCAGTTGTGCCGGATGGCGGTGAGCACATCCAGAAGGGCCGCCTCGGGTGCTGTGGCATAACGAGGAGCGCCTGAGACCAAGAGGCCCACCCCGGTCCGCAGCGCGCACGCGGCGGTCTCCGCCGCCAGCCAGCTGTCTCCGGGATGGAGATGGTGGTGCATCGAGAGGTAGACCAGGCCTTCGGGGAAGGCTTCGCGGAGGCCCAGGGCAGCCCGGTCGGCCGCCTCCCGGTCACCGCGGAGAAGGGCCAGGCTGATGGGGCTGTGGGGTCCTCCCGCCATCACCGTGCAGGCGCTGACCTGCTCCGGCGCCACCCGGTCGTCGGTGGCGACCACCGCTCCGTCCCGCCGGCCTCGGCGGCGAGCCAGCGCCGGCGAGGGAACGGCGTCGCGCTCACCGCCTAACCTGCCTGCCGCATCGGCGAGGACTGCGTGCAATCCCGTCAGATGGAGGCGGTGTGCCCCCTTCTCCCCTGCCAGCTGGGCCTGGCTCACCGCTCGGCAGAGCTGCTGGTACGAGTGACGGTCGGTGGCCAGCAGGACCAGTCGGCCCCCACCCTCCAGATCCAGCTCCGCCCCCACCATCGCAGCCAGCCCGGCCCTCTCGGCCGCCTGGACCAAGCGCACCGCTCCATAGAGGCCGCCTCGATCCACCAGGCCCAAGGTGGCCATCCCCAGTTCGGCGGCCCGGGCGACCATCGCCTCGGGGGCGCTGGCACCTTCCAAAAAGGAGAAGTAGGAGCGGGCCCAGAGTTCCGAGAAGCCGATCTGAGGCATCGCCACATGATACGAACTGATGTTCGCTTTGGTGGCCGTCCAATTCCCATCCCCGGGTCTACGATTCCCCGGTGCCCTCCGCCCTCAGGCTGATAGGCGCCGACGGCTGCCCGGGTGGCTGGATCGTAGCCCTGGAGTACGCCGACCAGACCACCACCCTGGAGCACTGGGACACCCACCTCCTGGGCGCCGTCAGCAACCGCCGCTCGGTGTTAGCCGCGGTCCTCGACATCCCCATCGGACTCCCCCTACAGGGGCCCCGCGCCTGCGACCTGGAGGCCCGCCGACTCCTGGGCTGGCCCCGACTCACCAGCGTGTTCCCGGCCCCTCTGCGCCCGATGCTGAACGCCACCAGCTACCAGCAGGCCCAGGACATCCGGCGCCAGATCGAGGGCAAGGGCTTTTCGCGCCAGGCCTTCGGGATCCTGGCCAAGGTCCGGGAGGTCGACGAGGTGCTGGTCCGCGGAGACGCTCAGAAGCTCTACGAGGGCCATCCGGAGCTTGCCTTTCGCGAGCTCGGCGGGACCGCACTCGGGTCCAAGCACACGGTCGAGGGCCGATCCCAGCGTCGGCGACTGCTGCTGGCCGAGTTCGCCGAGGTGGAGCAGGTCAATCCCCGGCAAGCCTCAAGCGAGGACGTGCTGGACGCCTATGCCTGCCTCTGGACCGCCCGTCGGATCGCGGCCGGAGAGGCCAGCTGGGTGCCCAGCCAGGCTGACGAGACCGACCCCGAGCTGGGGATGCCGATGAGGATCTGGTTCTAGCTGACCGGCTCCGCCGCAGGCGGCTTCCGGGAACGAACCGGCTTCTTCTGGGACCCCCCTACCCCGTTGCTGTCAACGTCGCTGCCGTCGACCCCGTTGCTGCCAACTGCAGGGGGTGGGGCCGCGCTCGGCTTGGGGGCAAGGCCGGTGACCTTGAGGATCTCCTCCTCATCGAGGGATTCCTCGCGCAGCAGGGCCTGGGTCAGCGCCTCCAGCTTGTCTCGGTTCTTGCTGAGCAGATCGCAGGCCTCGGTGAAGCACTCCTCCACGATTCGCTTGACCTCGGAGTCGATCACCTGGGCGGTGACCTCGCTGTAGGGCCGCTGCGGCATCACCAGCGCCTGCTGGTCGGGCTCCTCGGTCAGGTTGAGGGGACCTACCAGCGGACTCATCCCCCAGTGGACCACCATCTGCCGGGCGATGATCGTCACCTGCTGAAGGTCGCTCTCGGCGCCGGTGGTGACCACGTCGTAGACCAGCTTCTCAGCGGCCCGGCCCCCGAGCGCCCCGACGATGCGGGCCCGGAGATAGGTCTCGGGGTAGTTCTGGCGGTCGTCGACCGGGGACTGGACCGTGACCCCGAGGGCCCGGCCCCGAGGCACGATCGAGACCCGTCGCACCGGGTCGGCTTCTGGGACCAGCAGTCCCAGCAGGGCGTGACCGCTCTCGTGGCAGGCGGTGCGACGTCGGTCCTCCTCGGAGAGCACGATCCGCCTGGCCGCACCCAGCAACACCTTCTCAAAGGCGTCGGTGAAGTCGGCCATGGTCACCGCCTTGCGGTCCCGGCGCGCGGCCAGGAGCGCCGCCTCGTTGACCAGGTTGCGGAGCTCGGCGCCCACCAGCCCTGGAGTCTGGGAGGCGACACTGTCGAGATCGACGTCGTCGGCCAGGGGCACGCCCCGGGTGTGAATCTTGAGGATCGCGGCCCGGCCCACCCGATCCGGGGGCTGGACCATGACCCGGCGGTCGAAGCGGCCGGGGCGGAGCAGCGCGGGGTCGAGCACGTCGGCGCGGTTGGTGGCAGCGAGCACGATCACGCCCTCGCGGGAGTCGAACCCGTCCATCTCGGTGAGGATCTGATTCAGAGTCTGCTCTCGCTCGTCGTGGCCCCCAAAGCTGGGTCCCGCCCCCCGGCTGCGCCCGATGGCGTCGAGCTCGTCGATGAAGATGATGGCCGGGGCTGCGGCCCGGGCCTTGGTGAAGAGGTCCCGCACCCGCGATGCCCCGACACCGACGATCATCTCGATGAACTCCGAGGCCGAGAGGCTGAAGAATGGCACCTTGGCCTCGCCCGCCACCGCCCGGGCCAAGAGGGTCTTGCCGGTGCCGGGCAGCCCCACCAGCAGCACCCCCTTGGGCACGGTGCCGCCGAGGCGCTGGTACTTGGCCGGTTGTCGCAGGAAATCCACGATTTCCTCGAGTTCCTCCTTCGCCTCCTCGATGCCCGCCACGTCGTCGAAGGTGGTCGCCGGCCGCTCCGCGTCGTAGAGGCGGGCCTGGCTGCGGCCCATGCTGAACAGCCCGCCGCTGGACGACGCCGAGATCCGGCGCATCAGGTAGATGAAGCCGAACACGATCAGCAAGGTGGGCCCGAAGCTGAGCAGCAACTCCTCCCAGAAGGGAGTGAGGGTGCTCTCGGCGTTGATGGTCACGTCGTGCTTCTGGAGCAGGCTTTCCAGGCCGCCGCCGGCGAAGCTGGGCACCTGGGTCGTGAAGTACTTGACCTTGGTCTTGGAGGTGGCGGTGGTTCCCGTCAGATGCCGAAAGGTGCCGTTGATCGTTCCCGAGCTGGTGGTGATGCTGGTGACGTCGTTGTTGCTGACGTCTTTGACGAAGGTGCTGTAGGGGATGGTGATTGTCTTGGGGGCGGCTGGGGCCAGGAAGACGTTCACGATCAGGACGTTGAGGACCAGGATGATGATCAGCGGCAGCCAGCTGCGCATCGAGCGGTAGTTCATGGGCGGCCGCCCGCTGGCTGAGGAATTCGAAGGCGGAGGCGAGGTCGACGTGGCCGGGCGGTCGGGCATGTGGTGACGCTAGCAGAAGCCGCTGTGTGTCATCCCCAGGTCCGCTCCAGCCCCCAAAGCTGGGAGCCCAGGTCCATCCGCAGATCGAGACAGCGGCCATCCGCGAGCAACACTCGCCAGCAGCCGCGCTGGACCGGGTGCTCGGGCTCGACCCGCCACCATCCCACCTCGACCCGCCAGCGCTCCACCACCTTCTCCACCTCCACCCAGCCGGTGCCGGTGTCCACTGCCAAAGGGCCTGCCGGCACACCTCCGGAGCGAACCTCGATCGAAGTCAACGGGAGCTCCAGACCAGCCGCTCCTCGGGTACGTCCCCGGGATGCCCTGGACGCACCTCCACCCGCCAGACCAGGCCGGTGCCGAAGCGGTCGTGAAGCCGGTCCACCGCCCGCTTGATCACCTCCCGGTCAGCCGCCCGCCCCTGCCAGAGCCCGATCTGGTTCACCGGGGGAGCGACCAGGTCAAAGGCCTCCAGCTCCACCACCGTCACCGGGGCCAGGAGCCGAGCCTTGCTGAAAAGGCTGAGCAGCGGCCCCATCAGCTCATCCGCGGTGGCCATGGGAGCGGGTGGCGCCACCTCACCCCACCAGAGCTGCCGGTCCGCTTGGGTCGAATGCCTGGTCTCGTCCTCGCCGTGCAGGAGCAGCCGTATCCGTCCCGCCGCCTGTCCCTGGCGGGACAGCTCCTGGGCCAAGCCCCTGGCCAGCTCGGCGGCACCGAAGCGAAGCGACTCGGAGTCGTCGACTCCCCCCGCCAGGACCCGGCGCACCCCACAGGGAAGCTCCTCCCGCCAGGGATCGACCCCGGCCGAGTCCTGTCCCCGGCAGAGTCGGTGGAGAAGAATTCCGTCCGGGCCAAACTGGCGCTGCAGCTCCGCCATGGTGATCGAGGCGCAATCGCCGCAGGTGTGGAGGCCGAACTGAACCAGCCGCTCTGCGACCTGGGGTGGGATCGGCAGTTCGGTTACCGGCCAATTGGCCAGAAATTCCGCGGCCTTTCCCTCCGGAACCAAGCGCACCCGACCCGGGTCCGCCCGCTGAGCCGCCACCCAGGCGGAGAAGCGGGAGGGGCCCACGCCGACACTGGGTGTCACTCCCAGCGCCTCCTCAATGGCACGGCCGCACTGAGCAGCCCGCAACCCCTCCTGAGGCCTGAGGGGATCGTTTCCCGCCAGATCGACGTAGGCGCTGGCGTCATCCCCCCACTCCACCAGCGGGCTGCAGGCGGCCAGCGCCAGCCGGGCGCTCCGCCGCAGCTCGGTCAAGGCTGTAGGGTCGGCCGAGAGCCGAGCCCCCAAGGGGCAGAGGACCTCGGCCCGACGCCAGTCCTGGCCGGGCCGTACCCCCTGGGCCCAGGCAGGCGCTGAAGCCGCCATCACCACCTGCCTGCCACCGGGGCCCTGGCTCCCCACCAGCACCGGCTCCTGCTTGAGCTCGGGATGGGCGCGCCAAACCAGCACCAGCGCCAGGTGGGAGAAGGTGAGGCAGGCCAGACGCGCCTTGCGGCTCTGGCTCACCGGCGACTCCCAGCTGCCTGAGGCAGCGGCTCCGCCGCCAACTCCTCATCCCCTATCGCCACTGACTCCTGGAGACCGATCCGCAGGGGGTAGGGCCGGGGAAAGTTGAGCTGCAGTTGGCAGCTGGCCCCAGGAGCGCCTAGATGGCTGCGGCTGACCTGCACCTCCGTCCGGAGGCCGCAGATATCCCCATGGGCCCAGGACCAATCAAGGTGCCAGCACTCCAGCTCCAGGCAGATCCTCTCTTTGAGTGCTGCTGGGATCCGCCCTCCCCCCAGAACCAAGCCCGCGCCAGCTCCCTCGGAGAGGGCCGCCAACAGGGCCGCGGGGGCAGCGCCGGGGGTGAGGCCTGACCAGTCATCCGCCACCAGCAGGCAGAGTCCCACCCCCGCCTTGGCCAAGGCCCTGGCCGCCGCCCATCCCTCCTCCGAGCTCCTGGGCCTGACCAGCCAGAAGTTGTCCAGCTCACCCCCATAGGCCTCGACAGCGCCGGGATCCATCTCCAGGGTGAAGTCGACCAGGGCTACCGACTCGGACTGGGACGCCTTCGCCGCCAGCGCTAGACCGAGATCCAACGCCCCCGACGAGGGTTTGCCCAACAACCGGCTGATCCGGCTCCGGGGCAGGCCCTGGCACCCGGTGAGGCCGTCCAGGGCGCTCACCCCGGTCGCCAGCCCCTGGAGCGGTGGTGGAGCTCCAGCCCGGACAGCCCCCTCGCCATAGCGGTGGCTGAGTGCGGACAGGGCCGACTCCAGAGCTCCAGCCCTCGGTTTGGCACGCCTCTCCTGCCCGGCCGGCTTTACGGACACTGGAAAACCACCTGTTTGAAGCTCTGGAGGGGGCCGAGGCGGGGTTAGGTTTCCAGCCTGGCCCTCCCCAAGTATACGAACGTATGTTCGTCAAGACAACCCCGGCTCGGAGCTCAGGAAAAGCTTGGGAAATGGCGACTGTGCAGCTACGAAACCTGCACAACCTCCCACGTTTTCCTTAGTATTCGTGCGTCGCATTGACCGTCTCAGTTCGTCCAAGGGAGGATCTACATCTATGAATCGCCGTGAGCTGGCCAAAACCCTACAAACCCGCATCCAATTTGAGAACGACGAAGGCAAGAAGGAGCCGTTTTTCTCAAGTTTCCAGCTTGCCGATGACACCCTCAAGCTGATCTTCCAAATCATCGGCACCGAGCTCCAGGGTGGCGGCGAGGTCTCGGTCGCCGGATTCGGTCGCTGGAAGGTCCGGCAGACCGCGGCGGGCCTACGGCGCAATCCCCAGACCCAGGAGATGGTGCGGGTTCCGGCTTCTCAGAAGGTGCGTTTTTACCCCTCCACCGGACTGAAGGCGGCAGTCGCGGGCAAGACCGCATCGCGCCGTCGCACCGCCACCAAGCGCTCCTAAAACTACCGGACGTAACGGGTCTCCGAGCTTGCGGATAGCCATCGTCGGCGGCACCGGGTTCGTCGGCTCGCACCTGGTACCGCAAGTCCTGAAGGCCGGGCACGAGGTTAGGGTGGTTGGGCGCGGTGTGCGCCCGCCATCCCTGCCCCCTGGCCTCAAGCCCACCTATGGGGATGTTGTCAGCGGGGATGGCCTGGAGGCGGCCTTCCAGTCCGCCGACGTCGTCATCAACCTGGTGGCGGTCGTCCGCGAGCGGGGACTGCAGACGTTTGACGCGGTCAACGCCCAGGGAACTGCCAACGTGGCCAATGCAGCGTCGCGGGCGGGCGTGAAAAGAATGGTGCAACTGAGCGCGATTGGCGCCGATCCCGACCCCAATTTCCCTTACCTGATCAGCAAATGGCGGGGCGAGCAGGCGGTCATCGCCGGCTCCCTGGAATGGGTCATCATCCGCTCCTCGACAATCTTCGGGAAGGGAGATGGCTTCTTCACCCTTCTGGCCAAGGCCATCTCACTGCCCGCCCCGTTCCTGATCATCCCCGGGGACGGCGCCGCAGTTTTCCAGCCCATCCACGTCGACGACGTTGGCCGTTGTCTTCTCGCCGCCGTCGAGGACGGCGGCCGCGCCCGCCAGCTCTATGAAATCGGCGGTCCCGACCAGGTCACCCTGGAGCAGATCACCCTCGCGGTCGCGCGGGCCATCGACAAGGAGTGGTTCGGCATCTCCAAGCGCAAGCCGATACACGTCGATCCCCGGATGATCCGTCCTGGAGCCATGCTGATGGACAAGCTCTTGCCGGATCCGCTGGTCACGCCCCAGCAGCTGGACATGCTGGCCAAGCCCAACGTGACCAGGGTGGACGCGGTGCGGACCGAGTTTGGATTCGAGCCCCGGCCTATGTGGGGCAACCTGGGTTACCTAAAACGCCCCAGTCGCTGGCCAAAAATGGCCGCCTAGGTCGATCCAGCCCGTCCGCCGCCGCGACCAGGCCCCGGCCACGCGCGGCGCACCATTACCGAGAGCGCTCTCCGGGAGGAATTTCGTGGCCGAAGCCGAGCTGACACCGCAGGACATAATCGACCAGATCCCCGCCGCCTTCCAGGCCGACAAGGCCCAGGGACTAGACGCGACCTACCAGTTCGACATCTCCGGCGACCAGGGCGGTCAGTGGTACATGGTGATCAAGGACGGCAGCTGTGAGGTGCAAAGGGGCACATCAGCGGACGCCAGGATCACCGTCAACATCAGCGACGAGAATTTCGTGAAGCTGATCACCGGCAAGCTCGACGGAACCATGGCCTTCATGACCGGCAAGCTCAAGCTCAAGGGCGACATGGGCCTGGCGATGCGGCTACAGGGACTCTTCAAGCTCCCCAGCTAGGCCAGCAGCGATGCCCGGCCGGCGCTCCGGGCAGCGCTCGACAAATGGGCAATCAGCACAGGGCCGATTGGGGAATGCCTCCACCGATCGGTAGTCACCCCGCTCGACCCAGTGCGCCGCCTGGGCGGCCCAGCTCAGCGCCTGCCGGCGCTCGAGGTCGCCACTCGCTACCTGGAGCAACTCACCCGGCCGGAGCATGGCCAGGGCCGTCGCCGGTGGGCGCACCGGAGTCCCGAGCACACCCGCAGTCACTGCCGCGGCATAGAGCTGGAGCTGCCGCGAGTAGCCGGCCAGCTCCTCAGGCGCCAGGCTGACGTTGGTCTTGTAGTCGATGATCAGCAGCTGCCCCGATGGGAGTCGGGCGACGCGGTCGATGACGCCGACCAGGGTGGGACAACCCGGTCCGGCCCAGTCTCGCCAGCTGAAGCTGAATTCGGTGGCGACGGTGGGCAGACCCGCGGCCCGGCCGGCGATGTAGCGCCTGACCATATCCTCCGCCAGAGCTCGCTGCTGGGGGTTGAGGCTACCGGCCATATCCTCCAACGCCACTTTGGCCTCCGCAGGAGTCGGGGCGCGCATGGGTTGGTCGGCATGCAGTCGCTCCAGGACCTCATGCACGGCAATGCCCAACTCCCGGGACTCCTCGCTGCCGATCCTCTCGGGTTCCCCCACCGATTCGTCCTCCACCAAGCCCCCTGCGGAGCTCGGGTCGGCTGGGTAGTGGGCTAGATAGCGGTACCAGTACTGCCGGGGACAGCGGTTGAGAGTCTGCATCCCGGTGAAGCTGAGCTGGCCGGGTTGGAAGACGCCGGTTCCGGCCGAAGCTTGCAGCGTCTCTATCTCATACCAGCGTTGCCTCAGCCTGGCCATGGAAACCGTTCGCTGCACTGAGGCAGAGGGGAGCGGCGTCTCAGCACCGGCGGCGCCCGGTACCCCCGCCCACGGCAGCCTCACCTCAGCGGCGAAATCGGGCCACTCGCGGACCCAGTCGCCCGGTCCCGCCGCCGCCGCGGCAAGTTCAAAAAACTCACCCTGGGTGCCGCCGCGACTGGTGGTGACCAAGAGCAGGTCGCGCGCCCTGGTCATCGCCACGTAGATCAGGCGGCGGCGCTCTTCGAGGTCAACGCTCTTGTCGGGACTGTCAGACCAGCGCTTGTAGGCTGAGGTTTCGGCGCCGGCGGCGACTCGAGTGCATATGACCGCCTTGGCCTGCCGGTCCCACATCAGCGAACCACGGCCCCTGGCTTGATGGGGCCTGCAGTCAGCCAGGATTACGACTGGCCATTCCAGGCCTTTGGCTCGGTGAATGGTGCTGATGGTCACCAGGTCCTCGTCGGTCTGAGGCGTCGGCTCGGCAGTCGTGGCGTCTTCGCGCATGGCATCCAGTCGGGCCAGGAGCTCTCCCAAACTGAGCCAGCGGCTGCTGGACTCCGCCGCCCAAACCACCCGCTGCAGCTCTGAGAGGGCGTCCAGTGCCCGACGTCCCAGTGGGTCCGCTGCCCGGACTCGAGCGCGCTGCAGTTGCAGGAGACCGCTCTCTTCCAGAGCCAGGGCCAACACCCGACTGGCGGGGGCGGACCTGCCAGCCGCGCGGAGCCTCTCGACCAGCGCCAGGAGGCGCCGGGCACGATCCGACCACGGCCTCTCCCAGTCCCGGCCACCGTCATCCAGAAACTGACGGGTCCGCTCCGCCAGCGAGGCGCCACGCTGGCCGTAGCGTTGGTGCAGGGCCAGCAGGGCCCGGTCCGGGATCCGCCCCACCGGGCACTGCAACACCCGCAGGCAGGCAAGGTCGTCACGGTCGTTGGCCGCCAGCCTCAGGAATGCCAACACATCCTTGACTTCGGGTCGGGTAAGCAGGCCGCCGCTCACGGTCTGAAAGGGGATGCGCCGACGCCTCAGCGCCTCCTCGAGCGGCTGACCGAGCCGGCCGAGGGTGTAGGCCAGGACCGCCATGTCCTGCCACAAGAGGTCCTGGTGGCTGCCATCCGGATAGTTGATCCCGTCCCGGTGCAGTTGCTGGAGCGCCTCGGCGATCGCCTCCGCCTCCCTGAAGGAGTCGTCGACCTCGGCGACCCAGACCGGCAGCGGCGCCTCGCCCCCACGGGCCGCTTCCATGGGCTCGTCATCCGCAAATTGAGGATCGGCCCGAATCACGAAATCGGCCGCCGTCAAGATCGGCTTTCGGGAGCGGTGATTGCGGAACAGGCCGAAGGGCCGGCCGGTCGCCTCGGTCATGATCCCGGGCTTGGCATCCCGAAAGGCATAGATCGACTGCCGGGCGTCACCCACCATGAACAGGCTGCGTTGTGCCGGTCCGGTCAGCTCCATCAGCAGTGACTCCTGGAGGGCGCTGGTGTCTTGGTACTCGTCGACGATCGTCAGCTGGAAGTTGGAACGGCACCAACCGAGCAGGGCGGGCGAGTGCCTCAGGGACCGCAATCCTTGGCGGAGGAGACCGTCGAAGTCGAGGGTCTGACGCTCTGCCAGCCGACGTTCGTACTCGGTCCAGAGGGTGGTGGTCAGATCAAGCCCAGCTCGGTGCCAGGCGATCTCCTCGGCGGGGTCTCCGCTGGCGGCGAATAGGGCGTAGGCGGCCAGGGACTCCCGCTCGCACTCATCAGCCTCGAGCTCAGTGGAGCGCAGTCGCATGACCGCCGCACGGGCCCCGTCGACCAGGCCGAGCACGGTGCGCGGGTCGGGCTGAGGCGGCAGCTGCCGCATCCAACTGGAGGTGGCTGCCTTTTGGCGCACAGAGTTCAGCGCCTCCTCCATGACCATCCCCGCGATTACCTCGTCGACCAGTTCCAGGTCACGGGGCAGGCCAGCCAGATAGGCGTGCTCTGCCAGCAACCGTCGGATCAGCTGATGGAAGGTGCCGATCCAGGCTCCCTCGAGGGGATCCCCGCCGGATCCGGCGGGGACCAGCCGCGCCGCGGCCAAGGCATCTAGGATCTTCGCCCTCAGCTCCACGGCGGCCCGTTCGGTAAAGGTGACCGCCATGATCCGTCCCACCGGGATCTCGTTGACCACCGCGGCGGCGTACAGATGGGCCATGGTGGTGGTCTTGCCGCTGCCCGCCCCAGCCACGACCTTCACCGGTCCCCGACCCAGTTCTTGCACCACCCGCAACTGGGCTGCGGTCAGGGTCTTCTCAGCCAGCGCCAAGAAGGCGTGGCGCTGATTCAAAGTTCGGGGGCGGGGGTGGGGAATTCTGCCCCCACTGAGCCTTCGCCATCGCACCAGAAGGCGTCTGGGCAGCCCGACCTTGGGTCCCTGCAGGTGCGCAAACTGTGGCGCGGCTGGGCCGGGAACCTACCACCGAGGATTGCCTCCGCGGCCCGGTTGATCTCGGTCTCGATCCGGTCCAACTCGGCGTCGGTCAACACCCCAGCCTCGCCCTCCTCCTCAGCGCCGGTGACCCTGAAGCCGGCGGCGCTGATCGGATCGGGACTCTTGGAATCGGGTTCGACTCCGACGTACCAGTTGCGGACGCGTGAGGGAAGTTGCCGACCCAGCTGCTCCGCAAACGCTCCCTCCCTGGCCGCCAGCTGGTAGATCGGCAGCTGCCACCGCTTCGGTCCGTCATTGGGCTTACCGAAGACCTCAGCCCGAAGCGCCGAGCCGCTGGATTTGGACCGCGAGGTCTTGTAGTCAACCAGCTCCACCCCACCGTCGGGATGGCGCCAGAGCGCATCCACCTTGCCCCGAAGGCGCCAGCCGGACCGGGGCAGGTCGAAGCTGACCTCCTCCGCGATCGGCTCCCCGACCTCGCTCTCTCCGGGAGCCACCACCCGGCGCTCCCACCTCGCAACCATCGCCCCCAGCCACAGCTCGGCGAAGAGCACCTTGAGCGGATCCCACTCATCCGCCCGGACCTGGGGCATCACCGTATCGCGGAGCAGCTCGGCCGCCACCGTTCGGAACCCCGACGGCCGGCCCTCCCAGTCGGCCCTTCTTTGGTACAACCGCTGCAGGAGCTGGTGGGCCTGGACTCCCAAGGTGAGATCGATTCCAGGTTCGCGGATCAGCTCCAGGGTGTGGGCCAGGTATTGGCGCGGGCAGGCCAGCCAGCTGGCCAGCGACGTGGCGCTGACCGTGACCGGTCCTGGTGCGGCAGCACCATCGGCGACGGGGTCCCAAGGAGCGAGCGCTTGCCGTAGGTCCTCGGCCGCCGACACCAGGGGATCTCGACCCGGGGTGGCAGCAGGGGCGGCGGTCGCCAGCGCCAGTTCGATCACCAGGTCGTCAGCCGAGACCAGCTCCGCGTGGGGGGCCGCAGTCTCGACGCAGCCCGCCGCGATCAGGGCCTGCAGCAGTGGTGACCTCTCAGCCGGCCGCCCCCGATAGCGTCGCGCCCAGCTGCAGGTGACAGCCGCCGTGGCTCGGGTCAGAGCCACCAGGAAGAGCCGGGACTCGGCGTCCCGCTGGTTGTCACCAGAGGAGAGCACGTCCTCGAGTTCGGGTACCAGCCGAACCAGCTCACCGACCTCTTGGGCGTCGAGCATTCCCCCCGAGTCCACCGGAGCGGGAATGGTGCCGTCGACGCAGCCGCAGACGAAGACCCGGGACCAGGCCCTGCCTTTGGCCTGACGAATGGTCAGCACCGACACCTCGGACCGATCCGACTCGAGCTCGCGCTCCTCGCCCCCGGCATGCCGCACCGCCAGCTCCAAGAGCTCCGGCCAAGCGGTCAGGGTCAGCCCCGCCGGGCTCAGCCTCCCGGTGGCTTCGGCGGTCTCAGCCGCGACCCGCGCCAGCTCGGCCAGTGCCGTCGCCACCTCGAGGTTCTCCAGGGCGGCGGAGGCGAGCCCACTGGCAAGCTCCACCTCGCCCAACAGCGAGCGAAGCTGCGGCCAATCCAGCTCTCGCCCGCCCACCCTGGGATCTCCGGCGCCGAGCCCGAGCCAGGGACGACCGGCCCGGCGCAGCTCATCCCAGCCGGCCCCGTCGAAGTTCTGCTGGTTTCGCATTGCCGCCCAGAAGACCTGGGTCACCGGGCGGTCGCTAAGTCCCGCCGCCCGACGCAGCGTCGCGATCGCCGCCGGCGACACCGCCCGGGGACCTAGGCCCAGAGCCCTCAGCAGCGCCTGGTCCCCATCGTGAGAGCAGAGGACCTTGAGCCAGTTGAGGACCACCGCGACCAGGGGATCCTCAGCCCAGCCACCGCGGTCGTGGAGTCGGTAAGGGATTCCCAGGCTGTCCAACGCCGCTCTGATGGGAACCAGCTGGCTACCCTGCGAGCGCACCAGGATGGCCACCTCGCCGAAGTCGACCTCACCCGCGAGGCGCGCCCTCAGGATCTCGCGAGCTACCGCAGTCGCCTCGTCGGTCTCGTCCACGGCCTGCCACACCCAGGCTGTGGGGATGACCCTGAACGCCGCCTCCGCGGCACTCTCCAGCTCGGCAGCGGCCGGCTCCACGACCTGCTCGTCGGGCCCAAGCCCGAGCTCGGCGGCGACCGACTGCGACCAGCCCCGCAGCACGGAGGGGAGTTCCCACTCCTGGGCCGCCATCTCGCTGGGGAAATACTGCTCGAAGGGCCGGCTGGAGCACTCGCTCGAGACTCCCCGGAAGCCGGGGGTGGACTCGCTCCAATGCCCTGCCAGGACCAGTCGCCCGGGCGGACTCAGCCGCTGCCCCAGCTCGCGTATCAGGAACCACTGGGCCGGACTGAGATCCTCCGCCTCATCCACCAGCATGATGTCGGCCCACTCGCGCATCGCGCTGGGGTCCTCGAGGGCGGTCAGTGCCAGGCCGTGCCAGTCGCGAGGGTCCCGCCGGCCCATTTCATCCAGCACGGTCTGGTAACTGGCGGAAATTACCACCATCTCGCGCAGGCTCACCGGGGCCCCGCGCAGTCGCTGCGCCAACAATCCCGGCCCAACCAGGGCCCGCTTGAACGCCGAGGTGACAGCCAGCGCATCGTCGATGCAGGAGGGTTCGGCGACCAGTTCCTCCAGCCGTGGAAGGTTGGAGCGAGCTCGGCGGAGTGCTTCCCGCATCGCCAGCCACTCCCCCACTCGCGACAGCCTTACGGCGGGTTTGCCTGCTTCGCCCGCCGCGGCCAGTACCGCGCGGGCCAAGCGCTCGTGAGTCTGAACCAGGGGTGCCGGATGGGCGCCTGGCAGCATCGCCTCCACCCTTTGCTGGACTTGTGCGGCGCTGCTGGCACTCCGAACCACCAGCACCAGTCGCTTGGCATCACCTCCCCCGATCAGCCACTCCACGGCCAGTTCGACCAGCAGCTTGGTCTTGCCCGAACGCGGCCCACCCACCACGCGGGTCGGACCGACCAGGTCGCGGAGGGGCAAACCCCGAAAGGGCAAGGTCGCTAGCCCCGCTCCCGCTCTGCCATCTCGGCAGCCGGCTCTTGGCGAAACTCCACCAAAGCGGCCATCAACCCCTCCGGCCGCAGCAGCTGCCGCAGCGCCCCGGCGCGCAGGGTGGGGTCCTCGCCCCGGATCAAGCCGCCAGCCACTCCCTCCACGATCGAGCTCACCATTCCAGCCAGCCAGCCGGCGTCGGGGCTGGGCTCGAGCGTCTTGGCGAGTTCAGCCGTCTCGGCCTCCGAGAGCAACGACGTGACCATCACCCGCCCGATCCGCTCGCGCAGCTGGTCCACTCGCTGCTTGGCGTTGCCGGCGGCGGCGTCGACTAGCTGGAAGAGCAGTCGGAACGAGGCCGGGTACTCTGCGGCGAAGCGAAGAAAGGCTATGGTCAGCTGCTCGAAGCTGGGAGTCGGTAGCTCCGCGCCATCCAGGTCGAGGAACTCCAAGAGCCGCTCGCTCTCCTGCTCGACCACCGCCGTCAGCGCCTCGCGCCGATTGTGGAAGTGACGGTAGACCAGCGGCTTGCTGACACCGGCTGCGGCGGCGATGGAGTCCATCGTCGTCACCTCCAGACCATCGCGGGCGAACGCCACCAGGCAGGCCTGGAGCAGCTGCTCGCGGCGCTCCCGGCGATGGAGCCGGTGCTGCTTGACGTGTCCTCTGCCCGGGTGGCGCTCGGACACCTTGCCGACGGTCTCGATGGCGGCCCCGACCAGCCAGGGTGCTAGCTGTCGTTCGTTCCTCATGCCTGTGGCGCGATCCACGGCTGCCCCCCCTCGGTCTCAGCTTCCGCCCACACCGGGTTGCGCAGAACCCCGATCGGCTCGATCCGGACCTCCACCTCCTGGCCGGGCCGCAGGGTAGCTTTGGGCTGGCGATGCCAGCCCACGCCCGCCGGGGTGCCGGTCTCGATCACATCACCGACCTCGAGGGCCACGTACTGGGAGATGAAGCTGACCAGCTCGGCCACGGGAAAGATCATGTCCTTGGTTCTGCCCTGCTGGCGCTGCTCCCCGCTCACCCAGGTCTCGATGCTCAGGGCCTGGGGGTCGTCAATCTCGTCAGCGGTGAGGAGATGGGGGCCCAAGGGGGCGAACGTGGGCATGCTCTTGGGTAGAGTCCACTGAGTCATCGCATCCTGGGCGTCGCGAGCGGTGACGTCATTGGCGGCGGTGTAGCCGCCAATGTGACCGAGGGCAGCGGCGGCGGCTATGCGCCGACCGGGCCTGCCGATCACGACCGCCAGCTCACCCTCGTAGTCAACTGCGTCCTGGTGGTCGCTGGGGATCACGATGGCAGCCCCGTCCCCGGTGACCGCAGAGTTCAGCTTGGTCCAGATCAGCGGCAACTTAGGAGGCTTGGCCCCTCCCTCCTGGGCATGTTCCAGGTAGTTGCGCCCGATTGCGAAGACCCGATTCGGCGCCAGCGGTGACAGAATCGGCAGCTCCGGCCAGAGCTCGGGGCCGGGTGTAGGCGCGCTGCCACCCAGCAGAGCCGCTTGGAGCGCCGGGGTGGCCAGGCCCAGGTCGAGCCAGCGCCAACCCTCGGAGCTGGGCTTGTCGGGATCGGCGACGGCAAAACGAGGCCCCTCGGGGGCGGCAAATCTGGCGATTCGCAACCTGGCACTCTCCCGAACTTCAGATGCCACATTATCCCGGCCTCAGCCTGTCCGGCAGGACGGCAATTGCTACGATCGAGCCAGCGTGTACCAGTTGGCACCAAAGACCACCTCGGGGACCGAAAGCAGGGCGTGGTTGCCGGGTAGAGCGAGCCGGTGAGCGCTGTCACCCACCCGTCGAGATCTGACGACGGCCGGGTCCAGGACCGCTTCTACATCGGCGGCGAGTGGTCGAAGGCCACCTCGGGTACTCGGATCAACGTGCACGAGGCCGCAACTGGCGAGGTTTTCGCCGAGGTAGCGGAGGCTTCGGAGCAGGACATCGACAGCGCGGTCCAGGCGGCCGCCGAGGCTCTGCCCCGCTGGTCCGCAACCGGCGTCGACGAGCGAGCGGGCTACCTGGAGGCCATCTCCAAGGGAATCTCCGAGCGGACCGAGGAACTCGCGCGCAGCATCGCCAGGGAGGTGGGCAGCCCGATCCGCATGGCCAGGGCGATCCAGGTCGGGAATCCCATAGGAATCATCGCCGGCACCAACGCCGCGCTGCGCGAGTTTCAGTTCCAGGAGAACATCGGCAACGACCTGGTGGTCCACCAGGCGGCGGGAGTGGTGGCCGCGATCACGCCTTGGAATTACCCACTGCAGCAGGTGGTGGCCAAGGTGGCGCCGGCCCTAGCTGCGGGATGCACGGTGGTACTCAAGGCCAGCGAGATCGCGCCGCTGACCGCCTTCATGCTGGCCGAGATCGCAGCCGACGCCGGTCTACCGGCAGGGGTGCTCAACGTCATCACCGGTACCGGAGCCACCGCCGGCGAGGGGCTGGTGCTGCACCCACTGGTCGACCAGATCTCCTTCACCGGGTCGACTCGGGCCGGCCGGCGCATCTCCCAGCTGGCGGCGGAGTCGGTGACCCCGGTGACCCTGGAGCTGGGCGGAAAGTCGGCGAGCGTGCTGCTGCCGGACGCCGATCTCGAGAAGGCGGCCAAGTTCGCGGTCTACAACGCGTTCTCGAATGCAGGGCAGACATGCACCGCCCTGACTCGCCTGCTGGTTTCCGCGGCTGACCAGGAGCGGGCGGTGGCGGTCGCCGTCGAGACTGCCCAGAAGCTCACCGTTGGCGATCCTCTGGACGAGTCCACCCGACTGGGTCCCCTGGCCTCGGAGACCCAGCTGGAGCGCGTCCGCGGCTACATCCGCCAGGGAATCGCCGAGGGTGCCCGGCTGGTGATCGGCGGCGCCGACCCGCCGCCCGGCCTGGAGCAAGGGTACTTCGTCCAGGCCACCGTCTTCGCCGACGTCCGTCCCGAGATGAGGATCGCTCAGGAGGAGATCTTCGGCCCGGTGCTCTCGGTCATCCCCTACCGAGACGAACCAGACGCGCTCGAGATTGCCAATGGCACCCCCTACGGCCTGGCCGGCGCGGTCTGGTCGCAGGACCAGGACCACGCGATCGACTTCGCCCGACGCCTGGAGGCCGGGACCGTCGAGGTAAACGGCGGCGCCTTCAACCTGGTAGCACCCTTCGGGGGGGTCAAGCAGTCCGGGCACGGCAGGGAGTTCGGCAAGTACGGCCTGGAGGAATTCCTGGTCCCCAAGTCGATCCAGCTCTGACCAGCTGAGCTGAAATCCCGAGTCGGGCCGCTCGGGCGCGCCTAGCCTGCGGCGCGAACTCCTCGCGCCCGCCGGGCGGAAGCCGGAGCTGCCCGGCGTACCGAGCTCTTGCCGGCTCCGGCGCCTGACTGGAGCCGAGCCTGAGCCGCAGCCAATCGCGCTCCCGGAACCCGAAAGGGGGAGCAGGACACGTAGTCGAGACCCAGCCGCTCACAGATGGCGATCGACTGGGCGTCGCCACCGTGCTCACCGCAGATGCCGACCTCCAGTGCCGGCTTGGTCGCCCGGCCCTCGGTGGTGGCCAGCTCCATCAACCTGCCCACACCGTCGGGGTCCAGGTGCTCGAAGGGATTGGCGGGCAGGATCCCCTCGCTGACGTACTGGTTTAGGAACTTGCCCTCCGCGTCATCACGCGAGACTCCGTAGGTCATCTGGGTCAGGTCGTTGGTGCCGAAGGAGAAGAACTCGGCCGCCTCCGCCACCTGGCCGGCGGTGAGGGCCGCCCGGGGCACCTCGATCATGGTCCCGATCTTGATGTCGAGCCGCACCCCCTGCTCCTTGGCCACCTCCTTCAAGGTTGCCTCGATGATGGCACGCGAGCGCCGCAGTTCCTCGACGTGGCCCACCAAGGGCACCATGATCTCGGGCACCGCCTTGATCCGGCGGCGGCGCAGCTCGGACCCGGCTTCGGCGATGGCTCTTACCTGCATCTCGATGATCTCGGGGAACAGCAGTCCCAGTCGGCAGCCCCTCAGGCCCAGCATCGGGTTCTGCTCCCGAAGCTCTTCGACTGCAGCCAGCATCCTCTCGGCGCGGGCCAGCTTCTTGGGCGATTTCTTGAGCGCCCGCAGACGGGTCACCTGCACCAGCAGGTCGTCGTGGTTGGGCAGGAACTCGTGGAGCGGCGGGTCGATCAGTCGGATGATCACCGGCAGCCCCCGCATCGCCGCCAGGATTCCAATGAAATCCTCGCGCTGGAAGGGCAGCAGTTCGGCCAGCGCCTGGCGCCGGGCCTCGGCATCCCCGGCCAGGATCATCTCCTGAACGCGCGGCAGGCGATCCTGCTCCATGAACATGTGCTCGGTCCGGCAGAGGCCGATTCCCTGGGCGCCAAAACCACGGGCCCGGTCCGCGTCCGGGGGATTGTCGGCGTTGGCGAAGACCCGCAACCGGCGCACCGAGTCCGCCAGTGACAGCAGCTGCTCCAGGTCCCCGGACACCACCGGCTCCACCGTCGCCACCACGCCCTCGATGACGCGTCCGTCGGAGCCGTCGAGGGTGAAGACGTCGCCCTCCTTGACCGTGACCCCACCCGCGACGAACTGGCGGTGGGCGAGATCGACCTTGACGTCCTCGGCTCCCGCCACGCAGGGCTTGCCCATCCCCCGCGCGACCACCGCGGCGTGAGAGGTCCGGCCGCCGCGGGAGGTGAGAACCCCCTCGGCGGCGATCATGCCGTGGACGTCGTCGGGGTTGGTCTCGATCCGCACCAGGATCACTCTCTCGCCGCGCTTGGCGGCCGCCTCGGCTCGGTCGGCGTCGAAGACCGCGGCGCCGGTCGCAGCCCCCGGGGACGCGGCCAGGCCGGTGGCCAGGACCCGGACCTTGGCGTGGGGGTCGATGGCCCGGTGGAGCAGATGATCCACCTGCTCCGGCTCGACTCGGGCCAGGGCCTCCTCTTTGCTGATGATGCCCTCGCTCAGCATGTCGATAGCGGTCTTCACGGCGGCCGCGGCGGTGCGCTTGGCGCCCCGGGTCTGGAGCATGTAGAGCTTGCCCTGCTCGATGGTGAACTCCATGTCCTGGACGTCGCGGTAGTGGGCCTCCAGCTTGGAGGCGATGTCGGCGAAGCTCCGGTAGACCTTGGGCAGCGCCTTGCGTAGCGTCTCGATCGGCTGGGGAGTCCGGATCCCGGCCACCACGTCCTCGCCCTGGGCGTTGAGCAGGTACTCCCCGAAGAGGCGCCGCTCGCCGGTGGCGGGATCGCGGGTGAAGGCGACCCCGGTGCCGGAGTCATCACCCATGTTGCCGAACACCATGGCTTGGACATTCACCGCGGTCCCCAGGTTGTGGGGGATGTGGTTGTACTCGCGGTAGGCGACGGCGCGGCGCCCGTTCCAGGATGAGAAGACGGCCGCGATGGCCATGGTCAGCTGCTCCCAGGGGTCCTCGGGAAACGGCTCTTGGGTGTGGGTGCGGTAGATCTCGCGGAACTTCGCGGCCAGCTTGGTCAGGGCGTCGGCCGATAGCTCGGCGTCGGTGCTCACCTTGGCGGCGGCCTTGGCGGCCTCCAGTTCGTGCTCGAAGAGCTCGCCGTCCACCCCCTTTACGATTCGGCCGAAGAGCTGGATGAAGCGCCGGTAGGCATCGAGGGCGAAGCGGCGGTCTCCCGTCTTCTTGGCCAGGCCCTCCAGGCTGCGCCGGTTGAGCCCCAAGTTGAGGACCGTGTCCATCATTCCGGGCATCGACTGCGCGGCCCCCGAGCGCACCGAGACCAAGAGCGGCTCGTCGGGGTCGCCCAGGTGCTTCCCCGTCCTCTGCTCCAACTTGCTGAGGTGCTGCTTGACCTCGTCCATCAGCCCGGCCGGGAACTTGTTGCCCGCCCGCATGTAGGCATTGCAGGCCTCGGTCGTGATGGTGAACCCGGGCGGAACCGGCAGCCCGGCGTTGGTCATCTCGGCGACTCCGGCACCCTTCCCGCCCAGCAGCGCCCGCATGCTGGCGTTGCCCTCTTCGAAGTCATACACGTACTTGGGCCCGACCTTGCGCGTGGGCGCTGGCTTGGTCCGCACCGCAGTCGCTGCCATTGACAAGGCCTCCCTGGCTCCCCGCTTGCCGGTCGAGTTTAGCTGGGCCGAGCTTCGATCGAGAACGATTCCGGTGCTAGGATCGAGCGGTCGACGGGGAGGCGGTTCCCAGGATCGCCGCCTCTCCCGAGTCGGGGATCATCCAGCCCCCGTGGTCAATCCAGAGGACCTACCGAACTAGATGGGCATGCACTACGGGGGCGGCGGGATGGGTCACTCCCGACCCCTCGACC
>Ga0102924_1000113_pt1 | contig 95285 bp, 90 predicted proteins | sample PaiPotPPM11metaG_FD_80116 | JGI IMG/M metagenome (GOLD analysis project Ga0102924, IMG submission 80116) | Iron sulfur acid spring bacterial and archeal communities from Banff, Canada, to study Microbial Dark Matter (Phase II) - Paint Pots PPM... ...
CGCGCCGGCGCGCGGCTCGGTACGCAGATCATCGTGCAGAATCAGCCGAGCGCCGCCGGCGTCACGGCGGCGCGCGAAGTCTTATCGGCGCCGGCCGATGGCTACACACTGATCATGCTCTCGAACGCGACGGCCGTCAGCGCCGCGACCTACAAGCAGATGCCGTTCGACCCGCTGACCGATTTCGTGCCGGTCTTCGGGATGAGCGACTTCGCTTATCTCTTTTTGACCAATTCCGACTCAAACCTGCACACGCTGCAAGATTTTTTGGCTGCCGCGCGAGAAAACCCGGGCCGCTTGAACGTCGGCACGTCGGCGTCCGGGACGACGCCGTATCTCGCGGCGCTGCTGTTCAAGAAAGCCGCGGGCGTCGACTTCACGATCGTTCCCTATCGTGGCGCACCCGACCTCACCGTGGCGCTGTTGCGCAACGACATCGACGTGGCGATCAATGCCTATGGCGGCTACCGCGAGGCGCTCGCCGAGAAAAAGCTGCGCGCGCTCGCGACGACCACGGCGAGCCGCTCGGTGTTTTTGCCGGATGTTCCGACGACGAAGGAGGCCGGCGTTGCCAATTTCGAAGTATCGTCGTGGAACGGCATTTTCGCGCCGGCGCAGACCCCGGCGCCCATCGTCGATCGCTTGGCGCAGGAATTCCGCGCGGCGCTGGCCGAACCCGACCTCACCAAGAAATTTCGCGATCTCGGGGTGGAGGCCTGGCCGGGCTCCGCGGCGGAGCTGTCGGCGCGGATGAAGTCTGAGATCGCGCGCTGGAGCCGCGTCGTTGACGACAACGCTATCGAGCGGCAGTAAGGCGTTAATTCGCCGCGAGTGCGATTGCGCGCCATCGCGATCTCGTCCGCCGGCGGCGCGAAGGCATCGTGCCGACAGCGGCGGGCTTTTAGCGTACCATGGCGCCGGTGGGCCAAAGAAATAGCCCGGTGCTCAAGCATAGAAACAGTATGAGATCGGCAAGTGGTTCAGCATTGTCAAATGAGCTGGCCGTCTGCTGCCGGGGTGATTGCCCGGGCCTTGGTACATGATCCGGCGCTGGTCGTCTGCGATGAGCCGACCAGCAATCTCGATCACGAGACCGGACATGCCGTGATGGAGGTCCTGCGCGGTGTCGCGAAAAGACCCGATCGGACTATCATTGTGGTCACGCACGACCCGCGCATCTTCGAGTTTGCCGATCGCATCGCGCGCATGGACGATGGCAAAATCACGGAGATTGTCGAGGGCAGGGATCGGGAGCGATTACGATGAATCGCAAGTACTTGCTCCCTCCGGTTGCTGCGATCGGTTTTGGGGCCGCGGTCGCAACCGTCATTCTCGGCAATGCCGCCCCGCCTGCCGCTCCCGTACCGTTGCCGTCGGCACTGGCGCCTTTCGACACGTATGTTGCGGGCACCGGTCTCATCGAGGCCAGCACGGAGAACATCGTTATAGGCATACCGGTTTCTGGAATCGTCGATGCCATTTATATGAAATGGGGCGATCAAGTCAGTGCTGGCGATCCGCTTTTCAAGATTGATGACCGTGACTTGCAGGCCCAGCTTGTTGTGGCCAATGTGCGCCATTCTTGGAACGGGACTGGGTCTCGGCGCATGCGCAATCGCCGGTCAGCTCGTATCGGGGTCCGATTACCCATTTCGTATGATGTGGTTTACCCCGATCGTCGGCGGCCTGATGGTCCTGCTGGTGAGCGTAGTCGCGGCTGTGCTTAGCGCACGCCCGATACTCAAACTTGATCCAGGTGTGGTGTTCGCTGGGCGCTGACGCACAGTCCGCTTCGGGTTATTTTGCGAAATTCCGAGGTCGTCAACGAGGAGTCCGGTATTCTTCCGACTCTGGGCATATCGCGACACCGCAACGGACTTCGGGCCAAATGCTTTGGCGTCCGCACATCAAACCGGTTTTCTTTTCGTAATCGCGTCCGCGATCGCCACCGTCTGCTTTGCCATCTCGGCGTGCAGCCGCTCGACCATCTTGCCGTCGATCTGCACCACGCCTTTGTTGGCGTTCTCCGGCAATTCGAACGCGGCGATCATCTTGCGCGCCATCGCGATCTCGTCCGCCGACGGCGAGAATGTCTCGTTGCACGGCTCGATCTGGCGCGGATGGATCAGCGTCTTGCCGTCGAAGCCGAGGTCGCGCGCTTGCTTGCACTCCTCGACGAAGCCTTCGGCATTGCCGAGATCGTTGTAGACGCCGTCGAGGATGCTCAGGCCAAAGGCGCGCGCCGCGGCGACGCAGGTCATCAGCCACGGCAGCATCGGCGCGCGGCCGGGAACAAGGCGCGCTCGCGTGTCCTTGGCGAGATCGTTGGTGCCCAAGACGAAACCCGACAGCCGCGTCTCGGAATCGAGCGAGGCTCCGGCAATTCGCCCGGCGTTGAGCATCGCGAGCGGCGTCTCCATCATCGCCCAGATCCGCACATGTGGATCGGTGTGCAGGTCGACGAAGCGCGATGCCAGATCCTGCAACTGATTGGGATCGGAAATCTTCGGCACCAATATCGCATCGGGCCTAGCGCTGCCGCCGAGCACGGCGTTGAGATCGTCGACCCACCAGCGGGTATCGAGCCCGTTGATCCGCACCATGACTTCGCGGTCGCCGAAGCCGCTCGCGAGCGCTTTGACGATGCTGTCGCGCGCCGGCGCCTTGGCCTCCGGCGCAACGGCGTCTTCGAGATCGAGGATCAGGCAATCGGCCGGCAGTTCGCGCGCCTTTTCCAGCGCGCGGGCATTGGATCCGGGCATATAAAGCACGCTGCGGCGCGGACGGACGGTCATGGCTAATCCCTCAATTTCCCCGGCGATGGCAAGCTAGCGGCTTTGCAGGGAGCGTGCCACAGGATGGCAATCGGCCCTGGCTCAACCATCACGAGACTTTGGAATGCGCGAACCGGAATCGTAGGAAGGAAACGCAAGAACATGCTAAAAAAACTTGCCAAGAAAGCATGCCAAGAAAACATGCCAAGAAAACATACCAAGAAAACCCGAAGATTGCGGTCATCAGCGGACTACCACCAGCGGCTCGCTTCGTGCTGGACAGGAATCAGGCGCCATGATGTGAGTGACGCTGCTGAAAGGACGATTCGCGGGGGACAACATGCTCAAGAAACTGACGCCAATATCGTTTTTCGCCTTGGCGGTTCTGGCACCCGTCGCCGCGCAAGCCGCCGATCCCGGCTTCTGCGCCAACTACGCGCAGGCCGCCATCCGCCAGGTCCGCGGCGCGCTCGCGCATCCGAGCTGCATGCCCGGATTACAGGGCGCGCGCTGGTCTGCGGATTATCAGGTCCACTACAATTGGTGTCTCGGCGCATCCTACGGCGACGTGGGAAGCGAGCGGGACGCGCGCACGGCCTATTTGCGCAGTTGCGCGCGATAAGCGATCGGCCGGTCGCCACCGCTTTTGAGGTAAGGCCGGCTACGCCGCCTTGCGCTTTGCCGTGATCAGCTTGCGGTTGATCAGGCATTCGGCGATCTGAATGGTGTTGAGCGCCGCGCCTTTGCGCAGATTGTCGGACACGATCCACATCGACAGCCCGTTCTCGACGGTCGCATCCTCGCGGATGCGGCTGATATAGGTCGCGTCCTCGCCCGCCGCCTCGTAGGGCGTGACGTAACCGCCCGGCTCGTGTGAATCGATCACCAGACAGCCCGGCGCGTTGCGCAGAATGTTGCGCGCCTCGTCGGGCGTGATCGGCTCCTCGAATTCGACATTGACGGCTTCCGAGTGGCTGATGAAGACCGGCACGCGGACGCAGGTCGCGGTGAGCTTGATCTTGGGATCGAGAATCTTCTTGGTCTCGACCACCATCTTCCACTCTTCGCGGGTGTAGCCGTCCTCCATGAAGGTGTCGATCTGCGGAATGATGTTGAAGGCGATGCGCTTTGGAAACTTCTTGGTCTCGACCTCGTTGATCTGGAACACCGCCTTGGTCTGCGAGAACAATTCGTCCATCGCCTCTTTGCCGGCGCCGGAGACCGATTGATAAGTGGCGACGACAACGCGCTTGATCTTGGCCTTGTCGTGCAGCGGCTTGAGCGCGACGACGAGTTGCGCCGTCGAGCAATTCGGATTGGCGATGATGCCGCGCTTGCTAAAGCCCGAGAGCGCGTCGGCATTGACCTCCGGCACGATCAAGGGAACGTCCATGTCGTAGCGCCAGGCCGACGAGTTATCGATCACCACGGCGCCGGCGGCGGCGATTTTCGGCGAGAATTCCTTGGACACTTCGGAGCCGGCCGACATCAAGCAGATATCGACGTTGGAGAAATCGAAATGCTCCAGCGTTTTGACCTTCAGCGTGCGGTCGCCATAGGACACATCCACGCCCATGCTCCGCCGCGAGGCGAGCGCAACCACCTCGTCGGCCGGGAACGAGCGCTCGTCCAGGATGTTGAGCATTTCGCGCCCGACATTGCCGGTCGCACCGACGACGGCGACGTTGTAACCCATCGTTAACTCTCCAACGGAAATTCCCGGTTCCACGGACCGCGTGGGAACCGAAGCGGAAGCGCTTCTAGGCGAGACTAAGCGAGAGTGTTTGAACCGCTTTTGACTTTGGGCCATAGCGAGCCAAGACGCGCCAGAAGTACCTGATTTACCTGCATATATTTTCGTTTACCACCATTCAAGCCGAGCCTTGCCGGGACATAGCGGGACAGCCTACAGTACAGGGAGAAAGTACATTCGGAGTGCGTTATGCCCAAGTTCAAATCGGTCGCCGATGCTGTACGTCAAGGGGACGGCAGATACAACGCCGACCGCAGCCTTTACCTGATCGTGCGCGGCGGGTCCGCCCTTTGGGAGAAGCAATACCGCCAAGGCGGCAAGCTCCGCGCTAAGTCATATGGCTCGGCGGTCGGGGCTGCGCCAGTGTCGCTCACTCAAGCCCGCGCTCTCGACGCGGCCGATTGGCTTGAACGTCGCGGCCAACGGCAGGTCGCGAGCAACGCGAAGTATCACAACGGGAACGGCAACGGCGCACTGACCAAGCCGTTCGGCACCGCACGGGACGAGTATTTCGCCAAGATGCAAGGCGGCGCGAGTCCAAAATGGACGGATGCACAATTCGAGACGATCAAGCGCATGATGGTGAAGCACACCGCGCCGCTCGACAATCGGCCGGTCGGCGAAATCACCAAAGAGGAAATGGGCGACCTGTTGCGGCCGAAGTGGAAAGGTCCCGGCTCGCATACTGGCAATCGGGTGCGCGCCCTTGTCGAGAAAATTCTTCGCTACGCTCAAGTGAAGGACAATCCGGCATCGTGGGAAAACCTCGAAACCGAACTGAGCGACAAAGTGGTCAGGTCGGTGCCGCGTGCGGCGTTGCCGTTTCAGGACGTGCCGGCGCTCATGCGCGATCTTGCCAAGGATACGACAATGCAGGCGCGAGCGGTGCGCTTCATGATCGTGACTTCCACTCGACAAGACGAGGTACTAGAGGCGACTTGGAAAGAGTTTGATCTTGCCGACAAGGTTTGGTCGATACCAGCCGAGCGCATGAAGATGACGGACCCGCACAAGGTCCCGCTCTCTGACGAGGCAATCGCGATCCTCAAAGAATGTCCGGCCGGTGCCGGCGACGCTCTCGTCTTTCCGTCAAAGCTCGGCGGTCGCATGTCGCAACAGACCACACGCCAACTCGTTCAAGAGCTACGGCCTAACGTGAAGGTGACGCCGCACGGCTTCCGCAATGTCGAGCAATGGCAAAAACTGGTATAGCCCTCAGTCGTGCTTCCGTTCTGAATTTTGGAAAAGAACAAAGAGCGATCAAACAAATCGCGATTTCTTTTTAAGATAAAAAGAAAAGTTGCCGAAAATTTCGAGGCGGAATACAAGAAAGGCGATCCCGCCTGCCAGCGTGACCGCCTCTCAAAGTCCTGATCCGAAGATGCCGCTGACCGAAGGCGGCGGACACCCTGACAATCGGATGGTCCGCGCACCATAGCGCCGGCACGTTGCGATCCCATTGCGCTAATCGTTCAATGTTGAAGGAACGCCACTCGGCGCTCCGATTGCCAGCACAGCCCGCACGTCGAGCACGACTCGGTGCGGCCGATTTGCTCCGGGCAGATGATCGTGCCGGCCGGGACCTGATAAGGGTGTTCAACGCTGATCGTCGAGCGCGTTTCCAAAGGCGCGTTTGAGAAGCGCATGGCGAAGCGATCCCAATCGACCAACGATGTGAGCGCGGCGGCAATCGGATCGTTCCAGTGCGCGGTATAGCCCCACACATGCAGCGCCGGATGCCGCGCGAGCAAGCGACGCCAAAGTTCGACGTAGCGAACGCTGTAGAAGTCGCCGAGATTGTGCAGGCGAACCGCGAAGCCGCGCGGGTGATCTATGTCGAGCAACGCGACTTCGCGCTCAAGCCTCCATTCAAGGTCCGGCCCGGCTTGGACGCGATCCGCGTGGTTCATCTTGTTGCCGTAGCAGGATCGCCAATGCTGACACGTGCGCGGGCACGTCGCGCGTTCCTCAAGCGTCAGCGTCCAAACCGGAAAGCCCTTCCACTTGGATTTCAAAATCTCGTCGCCGATCTTGCGCGAGTGCTCGCCGCGTTTAAGCGCCCAACGATCACTACTCCGCGCCGGCCGCACTGTGCCGGGGAAGATCGTGTGACCGCTCATGATGGCCGGATGATCGTGCGCCGGCAACGAGGCGGATTGACCATTGAGCGGTCGCGATGCGAACCGGCTCTTGGTGCGCCGCGCGGCGGTCATGCCGCGTCGCTTAGAGCGTGCTCGACTTCGGCGGCGACCAGCAAGTCATCCCATGTCAGGTTAAGACGAGCGCGTTGTCGCTCGACCAAGATGGCCGCCGTGTCGCGGCTCGATGCCAGCGCGCGAAGTGCAGCGAGCAATTCCTTTCGAGCGGCGGCCGGAATTCGTTTCGACTCGTCACCGAACATCGCCGCGACTGCCTTAGCCCGCGCCGTCTGGAATTCGGTTTGCGCTCTTTGCGCGCGAGCTTCCTCGGTCGTCATTGGCCGCCGCTGTTTAGTCGCCTGAACAGCGGTGCGCTTCGCTTTCGATTGCGGGCCGAATGGCGTCTCCCTGTAACCACCGCTTCGCCATTTTAGGAGGCGATTTACCCATGCCGGTGACTTGCCGATGGCCTTCGCGCTCGCCCGCTGTGTCGCGCCGAGCTTCTTTGCAGCGGCGAGACATTCGGCCGCTTCACGAAACTTGTGCTCGCCGGCCGCGACGGCGCGGCGGGCTTTGTCGTGTAGTTTGGCGATGGTCAAAGGCAGTCCTGCCCCATGGGATTGCAACCTCGTACTATTGGCATTCAGCGGTTGCGAAACCGTAAAGGTGCGGTCAAAATGGCTGTCGGGAGGGCTTTTCGCCATGATCCTGCGATGCGTTGTCGGCGCGCTCATGCTTGGCGTTGCCACGGCGAACGCCGCTGACGGCGCGTGGGGACCATGGCCTAGCCCTAAAGACAGTCCCCTTGTGGCTGCTGGCTTCAAGCACGATGACGGCGGCGCACTGATCGTGATGTGCGATACCAAAGCCAAGCTCATGTCCCTTGGTATCGAGGAACCGCGTGCGAGTTGGACGGCCGGGACGCCAATGGAAGTCACCACGAAGGCGGACATAGGAAAGACGAACGGCCCTTCACATGGCGTCGTCATAGCGCCGACGCGCGTGATCGTGAAGGATGACTCGACTTGGGACCTGAGCACCATGGGCGACGCGCAAGCCTTCTTTGCCATCGGCGTCGGCGGTTACGCGCGCATCTATCCGACTGAGAATTTCAGGAAGGCGGTCGATCCAGTATTGGCCGCATGTGGGGATCACTTTTGAAAACGATCAACGTTAAACAGCGGCTCGATCTTGCATCGCGCGGAGTCGATGTGCTCCGCACATTGGCGACCAACAAACAGAAAATGCAATATGAGGAATTTGCAAAAGCAATCGGCCTCATGGCGAAAACCGATGCTTGGACGGTGCAGCACAGGGAGCAAGTTACAGCTATCTTGAGCGTGATGGCCGCCGTTGAGCGCGATGGTCGCGGCGGCAGAGACAAGAGTATTGCTCCGCTGGAATTTGATTGGATCGTGAACAAGCAAGGCAAGCCCGGCGCGGGCTTCACTAAGAACAGCCGGATAGTCAGGAAGCCTTAGCGCACCGCGCAAGGCCGTGCGCGAGCATAGCCTTGCGCGATATGATCTTCGGCACTGTCAGTGACGAGTCCGCTTCACCTTCGGTCGCGTCTTGGGCTTCGGGATCGCACAGTACAGCGGCGCGGGTCGCGTGATTTTCGGCAAGCTCTCATAGTAAGTTTTCAAGCTCGCCACATCGACAAGGGTGCGGCCGTCCGACTTGCGGGCGCTGATCTTCTTCGCCGCGATCAAGCGCGTGAGTGTGCGCTTGGACACAGAGATATAAGCCGCTGCATCGCGCGGCGAGAGTGCTAGGGGTTCCATGAATGGACCCTCCATCTTGGAAGGTCCGTCTGACGCGAGAGTTCAAGGACCGGGGGACTTACAGCCGGTGCTCGGTCGTCATCCGATTAGCGCGGCCCCGTGACCTAAAAGGTCCGGTTAACCAAGGTCAGCATGCGATGGCCTGACCGTGTGCGAACAACTATTCCGCAACCCCTATCGTGTCAACATTGAGCGCACACGGGCCATGGTGAGACAGATGCAGTACAGTGAAACGATGCAGTGCAGCCGCCAAGTCCGATGTGAGAAGTGCCGATGTTATGCGGGTTTTCGCTGGTTTTCGCGCTGATCTAGGCGAGAACCGGCAAGAACACAACGCTGTCACAGCGTTGCTGGGGGAGCCATGCAGCCGGTTTCGTATTCCGCGCCGGGCGACATTCGCGCCACCGTCGTGCGCATCCTGGCTTATATGGGCGGGCTTGGGCTCCTTGCCATCCTCGCAGCGGGCTTTTTCCGCACCGAAGCCGTTGTCGCGGCGGTGAACCCCGGGCCGCGGCCGGAATGGGCCAGTATCGACCACCCGCACCCCGCTTTCGAACTGCAAATGCCCGAACGGGCGTCCAGCAACTCGGACTACGCTATCCAACGCCGGGCCGCCGACAGCGGCCGCAAGGACGTCCTGACCTGGGGCGATCCTGCCGCCAGCGGCCCCTATATCATGGTCGAAATCTATCGGCCGGGCAGCCCGAGCGAACGCTTCATCGACGCCCCGAGCGAGATTGCGGCACGCATTCTGCCCTTCATCGTCACCGATGATGTCAAGGCGGCGGGCCAGATCGACAGCAAATTCGGCAAGGTGTCACTGGTCGATTTCGCCATCGCTGCGCGGGGTGAAAGTAATGACCACGGCAAATCGCGGCGCTGCCTCGGTTTCGCGCGGCCGTTCAGCGCCCCGGTGATGCAGATTGCCGGCTGGTATTGCAGTCCCGGCGACGAAGTGGTCGACCGGGCGACGCTCTCCTGCGCGCTCGACCGGCTCACAATGCTCTCCGCCGGCGGCGACGCCGACATTGCCGCCCTGTTCGCGCGCGCCGAAGTCAAGCGCACGTTCTGCGGCCAACGCAGCCCGATCCTGGCGGCGACGCCGGAACGCGCCGTACCGGTCCCGTTGTCGCGCAACATGAAATCTAACCGCGGCGTGAAGCTGCGCGGCCGCCTGTCGATGCGTTAGAGCATGATCCGGAAAATGTCTGCCCTCGGACTTGATCCGAGGGTGGAAACCGGTTTTTCGAAAGATCATGCTCCAACGAAAAAGCTGGATCCAGCACTCTACTTCGGGCCTTTGACCGCGGTCAGATAGCCCACGATATCCGGCACGTCTTTGTCGCTGATTGGCGCTTTATAGACATTACGCATCTTGGCGACCTCGGCCTCCCAAAACGCTTTCGGCATCACCGGCTGGGTCAGGATCATGCCGGGCGTATGGCAGGAAATGCAGTTGCCCTGCGCGGCGGCGAGGCCCGGACCGTCAGGCAGATCGCGGTAACTGTCCGGTAGCGTGACGCTGACAGACTTGAGCGTGAGCGCCTTCGCCGCTTGCGCCGCAGCGATTGCCGACACGGCGCCGGAGACGAGCACCAACAAAAAAATCTTGCCGCTGGAAATCTTTTTCATGTTCGCCTCCTCACGTCACCGAGACCTGAGTTGATTCAATCACGTTGCGCATGAAGCCCGACGGATTCCAGTTGGGCACCGCAGGCTGCGCCTCGCCGCTTGAATTGGTGCAGCGAACCATGAGCGCCGCATCGCCCTTCGCGGCCGGCGTGAACCTCGCGTGCCATTGCCGAAAGCTATATTTGCCTTCGTTCTTGCCAAGCTGAGCGGCGCTCCAGCTCTTCCCGCCGTCGGCCGAGAAATCCACTTGTTTGACGCCGCTATCGCCGCCGAACGCGATGCCGCGGACCGCGAGAGGGGCGCCCGCCTTCACGGTCGCGCCCGGCTTGATATTGGTGATGAAGGATCGCGGCACGAGCTTGTTGATCGGCACCATCGGCACATTGGCCTGCCCCGGTTTCATATCGGCGTGCGGCGTGTCTGGAATGGTGTACGCCGTCTTCATCCAGAAATTGGTGTCGGGGCTATCAAGGACTTCAATGTCGTTGAGCATCTTGACCCAATAGGTCGCGAACCAGCCCGGCACGACAAGCCGCAGCGGGAAGCCGTTGAGCAGCGGCAATTGCTGCCCGTTCATCGCGTAAGCGAGCATGACCTCGCCGTCGCGCGCGTGGTCGACGGACAGCGACTTCATGAAATCCGGACCTTCACTGACGACCGGCTCATCCATGCCGTTGAAACGGACCTGCATCGCGGCCGGCTTTACCCCGGCGCGGTCAAGCACGTCCTTGAGCCGTACGCCGGTCCAGCGCGCATTGCCCATCGCGCCGTTGGCCCATTGGCCGCCGGCCACCCGAGGCTGAAACAGGCCGCGCGAATTGCCGGAGCACTCGTTCACCGCCGCGTATTCGACCTGCGGCAGCGCCATGATGTCTTTCATGCTCAGCGCCAGCGTTTGGTTGACGCTGCCGCGGACATTGAGCCGGAATTTGTCGACGTCGACGCTGGTCGGGATCACCGCCCAGTGCCACCGCACATAAAACCGATCGTTCGGCGTGAACACGCCCTTGTCGAAAACCTCGAACGGCGTCTCCAGCAATGGCGGACGGGTGCGCTGAAGAATCATGGCGCCTTTTTGCGGGAACGCGGTCGTGATGTCGCGCTCGCCGGGACCGCCCGGCAGCGACAGATCGACCGAAGATTTCGCCCAAGCGGGTAAAGCCGCCGGCAGGGCATAAGCCGCAAGCCCGGCAATTGCGCCTTGGTGGAGCAGACGCCGCCTGGTCAGCGGTCGCGAACTGGATGGCCTCATACGCTTCCTCCGATATCGGCAAGTCTGCATCGGCACATCTGCCGATTTTTGGCAAACGGTCGGCGCGTCGCGGTCGCCACCGAGCGCACGGACCGGAGTCCGGTTCAGGGGAGTTTATTGTATGTCGGCGGCAATCGAGGGAAAAGATGTCGCGCAAAACTCGCGACAGAAGAATAATATTGTTCTGCAGTGCAGCATACGGAACTTCTCCTGGACGGGGGCCGTTGCCACAGCGCTGTTGCGGTCCACGAAAGCAGGCTACATTGCGGACCGAAGCCGGGGAGCAGACAGAATCATGCGGTCATCAGTCAGTTTTGCAGCCGTGATTGCCATGTTTTCGGCTGTGGCCACCCTCGCTGCCCCGGCAAACGCAGCGACCAGGAAGCATTATCAGCCCGTGGAGGTGGCCCGCTCCGCCAGCGGCACCGTCATCCAGCCAACCACGACCATCCTGCCGGACGGCCAGGGTCATGTCAGGGTCATCGTCATTCCCCGGCGCTCCTATCTCGACACCGGGACCGAAGTGTCGGTGGGCGACCGCAGCTACCACGACTACGTTATGCCGCCCGGCGGCGATCCGGGCCATCAGAATTGGTTCTTCGGCCCTGACGTTCAAGGACGCGGTTCGTATCCGCTGCCGGGTCCTTTCGATGGGAATTCGAACTCGCCGTTCTAGATTGACAAGCCTTCGCGATTGTAATGATTGCCGGCGCGACGCTTTGATTGGCGGCGAGTGACGGTGGGGACAGTATGAGTTTTGCGTCGAGGTGGCGGAACAAGTGGCGGCGCCGCGTCTACAAGCCGTTCAACAAGATCTGGCATCGCGGGCATTATTTCGTCTGCAATTATTTCGGCGCCGACTTTCTGGTCCGCTCGGTCAATGTCGGCGGGCTCGAGATTTCGGCGAAGATCGGCGAATACCCCGAACTGAAGAATTTCGTGCGGAGCTGCACCGAGATCAAGCCGGATGTCTTCATCGATATTGGCGCCAATCTCGGCCTCTACACCTGCATCGTGATGAAGAACGGCCTTGCGCCGCGCGCGATCCTGTTCGAGCCGGACCGCCGCAACCGCGTTCACCTGCGCGCCAATCTTCTCATCAACGATCTGCTCGAAGCCGACATCACGATCAACGAATTGGCGCTTGGCGCCGAGTCGGGAAAATTCCGGCTGGTGCCCGGGCCGGAGCGCGATATCGGGCTGTCGCAGATCGTGGAAAACGCGCCGGCCGGCGAAGGCTACGACGTCGACATCGTCCGCTTCGACGATCTCGTTGCGCTCACTGGCAAGACGCTCGCAATCAAGATCGACATCGAGCGCTACGAACGCAAGGCGCTCGCCGGCATGGCGCGGACGCTGCGCGACAACCGCGGCGTCGTGCAGATCGAGGTACTCGAAGCGCGCGACGAGACGGTCGGGCTGATGTCGGCCGCCGGCTTCAGGCTGGCGCAGGAATTCGGGCCGAACCTGGTGTTCCGCAAGGCGTGATCGGCCTTACGAAAGCTTCTCCAATTCGCCGACCACCGCTTCGCCCATTTCCGCGGTGCTGACGATCTTGGCCCCGTCGGACTTGATGTCGGCGGTGCGCAGGCCCTTGGCGAGCGTCGCGGCGATGGCGGCCTCAAGCAGATCCGCCTCTTTGCCCATGTTGAACGAATAGCGCAGCGCCATGCCGAACGAGGCCAGCATGGCGATCGGGTTCGCCATGCCTTTGCCGGCGATGTCGGGCGCCGAGCCGTGCACCGGCTCGTACATGGCCTTGCGCCGCTTGGTCTTGGCATCGACCTCGCCGAGCGAGGCCGAGGGCAGCATGCCGAGCGAACCGGTGAGCATCGCGGCGATATCGGACAGCATGTCGCCGAACAGATTGTCGGTGACGATGACGTCGAACTGTTTCGGCCAGCGCACGAGCTGCATGCCGCCGGAATCCGCCAGCATGTGTTCGAGCTGCACGTCCTTGTAATCGCGTTTGTGCACCTCATCGACCACTTCGTGCCAGAGCACGCCGGTCTTCATCACGTTGCGCTTTTCCATCGACGTGACTTTGTTGCGCCGCTTGCGCGCCAGTTCAAAACCAACGCGCGCGATACGGTCGATCTCGTAGGTGTCGTAGACCTGGGTGTCGACGGCGCGCTTCTGGCCGTTGCCGAGATCGGTGATGGTTTTCGGCTCGCCGAAATAAACCCCGCCGGTGAGCTCGCGCAGGATGATGATGTCGAGCCCCTCGACCGCCTCGCGCTTGAGGCTTGAGGAATCCGCGAGCGCCGGATAGACGATCGCCGGGCGGATATTGGCAAACAAGGCCAAGTCCTTGCGCAGGCGGAGTAAGCCCGCTTCCGGCCGCGCCTCATAAGGCACCTTGTCCCATTTCGGCCCGCCGACCGCGCCGAAGATCACGGCGTCAGCGGCATGCGCCTTGGCCATGGTCTCGTCCGTGATCGAGATCTTGTGCGCGTCATAGCAGGCGCCGCCAACCACCCCTTCCTCGGTTTGGAAATTGGCGACACCCTTCTTGGCGTAGAAGCCAAGAAGCCGTTTCACCTCGGTCATGACTTCGGGACCAATGCCGTCGCCGGCGAGAAGAAGGAGCTTGTAGGTGGCCATGACTGACGCCTCGTGAAAATGAGGCGACGAGTGCTAAAGGGCCGCGTCTAGCTTGGCAAGCCAGGCCGAGATGGCCGGGTTTTACAGCCCGCTGAACCAGTTATAGCCCTGGTTCTCCCAATAGCCGCCGGCGTCGTTGTTCTGCACCCACATGGCGGTAACGTATTTCGGATTCTTGAAGCCGAGCTTGGTGGGGATGCGGATCTTGATCGGAAAGCCGTAGGCCGTCGGCAAGGTCTTGTGATCGAATTTGAGCGTCAATTGCGTCTGCGGGTGCAGCGCGGTCGGCATGTCGATCGTATTCGAATAGCCTTCGGCGCACTGGAACCAGACATATTTGGCCGCGGTGTCGGCGCCGATCATTTTGAGGAAGTCGGACAGTTTTACGCCCTGCCATGAGCCGATCGCGCTCCAGCCTTCGACGCAGACGTGGCGGGTGATCTGGGAGACTTCCGGCAGCGCATTGAGCTCCGGCAGCGTCCACGATTTCTTGTTGTCGACGAGACCGCCGATCTCGAGCTTATAGGTATCGCCGTCGACGTCCGGCGCCTCGTCAACGCTGTAGTAAGCGTTGAACGGGAACGGCCGCGTGATCGCGCTTTCCGGATATTCCGGCGCCAATGTCGTTTTGCTGAACAGCAGCGCTTGAACACGGTCGTTGAAGCTCGATATGACGCGCAATGCGTTCTCCGACGTCGGGCCATCGATGATGTCGCAACCGGTCAGCATCGACAGCGCGCCGAGGCTGACGGCGCCGCGCAAGAACATGCGCCGCGACGATTGCGGCAACAGTTTCGCCGCGTCCTTGATCAGGAGTTTCTGGTCGACGCCGGGTACCGGTTTTCGTGATTTGGCCATCGGCTTCTTCCTTCAACGTCCAAAGATCATTGCGCGCAAGCTCTTCGGCACCAGCAGCGCGAGCGCGACATGGACCGTCAGGAACGCCACGATCGATGACATGGCGAAGAAGTGCACGTAACGCGCGGTGTCATAGCCGCCAAAGAACGCGGTGAGATATTTGAACTGCACCGGCTTCCAGATCGAAACACCGGACAGCACGATGACGATACCGGCGAGAATGACGCCGAGATAGAGCAGCCGCTGCACCGCGTTATAGACCGACAGATCGCCATGCGACAGCTTGCCACGCAGCGCGGCGAGGAAATCGTTCGACACGTCGCGCGGGCGGATCGGCAGCAGCTTGCGGCGGAAGCGGCCGGTCGCGATGCCGAGCGTGACATAGACGATGAAGTTGATGACGAAGAGCCACATGGCGGCGAAATGCCACAACAGCGCGCCGGCAAGCCATTCGCCGAGCGCGAATTGGCTGGGGAAATAGATGAAGCTAAACAGCGGCGAGGCGTCGTAAACCTGCCAGCCCGACCCGATCATCATCAGGATCGCCAGCGCATTGATCCAATGCGTGATCCGCACCCAACGCGGATGAATGAGCGGTTCCGCGGCGCGGCCGGTGGTGACTGGCAAATTGCTGGCGGCTTGCAGGGTCATGGTGCGTTCGTCGATCTAAGCGAACCTGATAGCAAAATGCGAAAGCACTTACGGTTCACATTCCTGTCAGTAGCCCTCTCCCCGGTGTCGGAGAGAGGGCCCTTAAGGCGTTAATTGCCGCATTTAGTTCGGCAACAACACCGTATCGACGACATGGATAACACCGTTCGACTGCAAAACGTCCGCTATCGTGACAGTGGCGATGTCGCCCTTGGCGTCGGTGACGGTGAGCTTGCCGGGGCCGGCCTGCTTCACGGTCAGGTCTTGGCCGGCGACGGTCTTCAGATGCGCCTCACCCTCGCCGTCCTTCACGGCCTTCATCAGGCTCACGGCCGTCATGCGGCCGGGCACCACGTGATAGGTCAGCACCTTGGTCAGCATCGCCTTGTTCTCCGGCTTGAGCAGCGTGTCGACAGTGCCGGCCGGCAATTTGGCGAACGCCGCATTGGTCGGCGCAAACACGGTGAACGGGCCGGCGCCCGACAGCGTGTCGACGAGCCCAGCGGCCTTCACCGCGGCGACGAGCGTGGTGTGATCCTTGGAGTTCACCGCGTTCTGGATGATGTTTTTCGACGGATACATCGGCGCGCCGCCGACGGTCACGGTCTTCTCCGACATCTGCGCGAGCACAGGCGCGGGCGCCGCGGCGGCGGCAAAGGCGAGAATGGCCGCGCCGGCCAATAGAGCGAAACGCTTGGACATGACAGTCTCCATTTTGGGGTTTGCGGCGGGGGAAGCCGCCGGCGACACGAGGTCACCCGTGTCGTCTGATCGAGATACGGCGGCTTTCGGATCGGGTTTCAGGGTTGGTCTCACGGATGCGTGAACACTTTCCCGAGGCGCAATCGTGAGCTATGAAGCGGCCAGCGGAAAAGCCGGGTTCCGCCTGTTTGGGGTGATGAGCAATGTCGAAAAATAGTCCCGGTAATTTCTTTGAAGATTTCCGCATCGGCGAAGTGATCCGCCACGCGACACCCCGTACGGTGACCGTCGGCGACGTCGCGCTCTATACCGGCTTGTTCGGTGCGCGCTTTGCGGTGCAGTCGTCGGACGCCTTTGCGAAGGCCATCGGCTATCCGCGCTCGCCGATCGACGATCTCCTTGTCTTCCACGTCATCTTCGGCAAGACCGTGCCGGACGTATCGTTCAATGCGGTCGCCAATCTCGGCTACGCCGGCTGTTACTTCCGCACCCCGGTCTATCCCGGCGACACGCTCACCGCGCAATCCGAGGTGATCGGGCTCAAGGAAAATTCAAGCCGCAAGACCGGCATCGTTTATGTGCGCACCACCGGCTACAATCAGGATCTCAAGCCGGTCATCGAATATGTGCGCTGGGTGATGGTGAACAAGCGCGAGGAGTCCGCGCCCGAGCCCGGCGATCACGTGCCGCGGCTGCCGACCGTGCTCGACCCGAAAGTTCTGGGCGAGGCCTGTCCGCCGATCGATGTCGTCGATTACGATCTGGCGCTGGCCGGCAGCGCCGCCAAGTTCGGCGATTACGCCATCGGCGAGAAGATCGATCACGTCAACGGCTACACCGTCGAGGAAGCCGAGCACATGATCGCAACGCGGCTTTACCAGAACACCGCGCGCATCCACTTCAACCAATATACCGAAGGCAAGGGCCGTTTCGGCCGGCGGCTGATCTACGGCGGCCATGTCATTTCGCTGGCGCGCGCGCTATCGTTCAACGGGCTCGCCAATGCCTTTCATGTCGCCGCCATCAATGGCGGCCGCCACGTCGCGCCGCTGTTTGCCGGCGGGACGATCTTCGCCTGGTCGGAAGTGCTGGCGAAATCCGAACTGCCCGGGCGCACCGACGTCGGCGCGCTGCGGCTGCGCACCATCGCCGCGCGCGACCGGCCATGCAATGATTTCCCGGCCAAGACCGGAGACGAATACGATCCCGCGGTGCTGCTTGATCTCGATTACTGGGTGCTGATGCCGCGGTAGAACAAGATTGGAATGATCGACGGGATGCGGGGCTGGGAGCTTCACGAAGAGCGCGTCAAAATCCTCGGATATGATCCGAAGATGCCGCGCGCTTGATCGGAGCCTGCAGTGAAACCCGTTCCGTTCGATTACATCCGGCCGAACTCAATCGAGGAGACGTGCGCGTTGCTCGCGCAAGACGGCGATACCCGCGTCATCGCCGGCGGCCAATCGCTGGTGCCGATGCTGGCGATGCGGCTTGCTCGCCCGACGCGGCTGGTCGATATCCTCCGCCTGCCGGAATTGTCGGGCATCAGAGAGAGCGGCAACAGCATCGTCATCGGCGCCACCACGCGGCAGGCCGCGGCGGAGCGCGATCCGCTGATCGCGGCGAAATTGCCGCTCCTCGCCAAAATATTTCCCTGGGTCGGGCATCCCGCCACGCGGCGGCGCGGCACGATCGGGGGCTCGATCGCGCATGCCGATCCGTCGGCGGAAATTCCTTTAGTGGCGTTGACGCTCGGCGCCGAAATCGTGGTGCGCGATACGCATGGCGAGACCGCGATCAAGGCGAGCGAATTTTTTCTTGGGCCGATGGTCTCGGCGATTGCGCAAGGCGCATTGCTCACTGAAATCCGCTTCCCGGTTTGGCCGCAGAAACGTGTCGGCACCGGCTTTCATGAAGTGAATGCACGGCACAGCGATTTTGCTTTCGTCTGCGCCACGGCGCAGGTTGCTTTGGACGATGCCGGCCGCTGTACAGCATGCGCTGTTGGGATCGGCGGCCTCGGTGAATTTCCTGTACGGCTCGATCACGCGGCAGAGGCTTTGATCGGGACTGATCTCAACGACGCGGCGATGACCGAAGCCGTCGATGCCGCGATGGCGGACCTAGACATCTGGGGCGACCTGCATGCGTCGGCGGACTATCGCCGGCGCACCGGCGGCGTGTTGGCGCGGCGCGCCTTGAGCGATGCGCGGCAGGCCGCGGCGGCGAGGCCGCAATGAAAGTCGACCTGTCGGTCAACGGCGAGGCGCGCAGCGCTGATGTCGAGCCGCGCAAGACTTTGCTCGATTGCCTGCGCGACGACTTCAATCTGACCGGCTCGCATACCGGCTGCGAGCACGGCGTCTGCGGGGCCTGCACCGTCTTGCTCGACGGCGAACCGGCGCGCTCCTGCCTGATGTTCGCGGTGCAGGCCGACGGCTATGAGATCACGACCATCGAGGGCATCGCGCCGGCGCCGGGCGAGCTCAGCGTCATCCAGGATGCGTTCTGCGAGATGCACGGCCTGCAGTGCGGCTATTGCACGCCCGGCATGGTGCTGACCGCGACTGCGCTGTTGCGCGACAATCCGCAGCCGACGCGTAACGACATCGTCGAGGCGATCTCCGGAAACATCTGCCGCTGCACCGGCTACGGCCAGATCGTCGAAGCGATTGCGCTCGCCGCGCAACGGCTCGCGCTCGCCAATGCGCCGAAGGCAGGCAAGCCAAATGCGCCGAAGGCGCACAAACGATGAGCACGACACCGCGCCGCTTGCGTTATGTGTCCGCCAACCGGCGGGTGCGCGAGGACCGGCGTTTCGTCGCCGGCATGGGCCAATATGCCGCCGACGTGCGGACGGCGAACATGCTGCATGTGGCGCTGGTGCCATCGCCGCATCCCGCGGCGCGCATTGTAGCGGTCGACGCCAAAGCCGCATTGGCGCTGCCCGGCGTGCGTTATGTGCTCACGGGCGAAGAGCTCGCGGCTGCGACCGATCAATTGATGAACGGTCTCGATACGCCGGAGGTCCGGCGTTATCCGCTCGCGCTCAAACAGACGCGCTATGTCGGCGAGTGGGTCGCGGCCATCGTTGCCGATACGCGCGCGCTCGCCGAGGACGGCGCCGAGCTTGTCGAAGTGGGCTATGAGCCACTGCCTTTTGTGATCGACCCCGAGGAAGCGATGCGTCGGGATGCGCCCGTCGTGCATCCGCCGCACGGCTCGAATGTGCTGCTCGACCGCACGTTCGTCTGGGGCGAGGTCGAGCGCGACTTTGCCGAGTCGCCGAAGCACTTGTCGTTCCGCGTCGTCTGGGGCCGCAGCTCGACGGTGCCGATCGAGACCTTCGGCATCACGGCCGCCTGGGATCCGTGGCGGGAATTGCTCGACGTCTGGGCGTCGATCCAGATGCCGAAATATGCCGACCAGATCGCGCGCGCGCTGCGGCTGCCGGCCAATGCGGTGCGGGTGCATCAGGATGTCGATGTCGGCGGCAGTTACGGCGTCAAACGCGGCATCAAGCACACCATTCTCTGCGGTTATCTGGCGCGCCGCCTCGGCCAGCCGGTTCGCCTGATCGAGGACCGGCTGGAAAACATGCGCGCCGGCGACGCGCACGGCCCGGACCGGATTTTCGACGTGTCGCTCGCCTTCAATAACGACGGCATTATCCGATCGATGAAAATGCGCGCGCTCGACAATGCCGGCGCCTATGCCGGCCGCGCGCCGTTTCAGCTCGGCAAGCCGATCGGCGCCATCGTCGGACCATACAAGATTCAAAGCGTCGAATACCGCGCGCAGTCGGTGACAACCAACAAAGCAGTCCAGGAAGCCGTGCGCGGCTTCGGCCAATCGCCGACCAATTACGCCATCGAATCCGCCATCGACAAAGTGGCGGGTGCGCTGGGCCTCGACCGCATCGAAGTGCGGCGGCGCAATTTCATCCGCAAGGAAGAGTTTCCCTATCTCATCCCGAGCGGTACGCGCTACGACAGCGGCGACTATCATACCGTGGTCGCAAAAGTTCTCGATCACGCCGACTGGGCGGCGCTGCAAGCCGAGCGCGACCGGCTGCGGCAAAGCGGGATGCTGGCCGGCATCGGCATCGCCGCCTGCTTGGAGCCGAGCGGCGGCAATTCATCCTTCGAGCCGTTGCTCAATCCGAAAAACACCACGAGCACGTGGATGGAATCCTGCCGCATCCATGTCGACGGCGTGGGCGACATTGTCACGACCGTCAACACCACATCCGCCGGGCAAGGGCACGAGACGCTCGTGACAACGGTCATCGGCGAAATTCTCGAAATCGATCCTGATCGCATCCGCGTGGTGCGGCCCGATTCGCTCGAAAGCATGCCGAGCAATTCGCCGGTCGGCAGCCGCATGGCGATCATGCTCGGCGGCGCGGCTTTTCACGCCGCGCAGAAGCTGAAGCAGAAGCTGATCGCCATCGCCGCGCATCAATTCGGCACGAGCGAAGACGCGGTTGTTTACGCCAACGGCGGCGTGGCGAATGCGGCCGGCGACCGCCGGCTGGCATGGCTCGATCTCGTCAATATCGCGCACCGCAATTGGCATTTGCTGCCGCCGGGCATGGAGCCAGGCCTCGAAACCAATCACGTCTATCAAGTGCCGACCGGCGGCACGCTGCCGACGCCGGACGGCCGCGTGCAGATGTATCCGTGCCACTCGTTCGAATTCCACGTGGTGCTGCTGGCGATCGATCCCGACCTCGGCCTGCCGAAAATCCAGCGCTATGTCATCGGCCACGACTGCGGCACGGTGATCAATCCGCACATCGTCAAGGGCATGACGCTCGGCGGCATCGCCCACGGCATCGGCGCCGCTTTGTTCGAGGAATTCGTCTACGACGACCAGGGCCAGATGATCACGCAGACCTTCATGGACTATCTCTTGCCGTCGTCGCTGGAAGTGCCCGAGGTCGAGATCGTCCACCACTGCACGCCGTCGCCATTCACCGTGCTCGGCCAGAAGGGCTCCGGCGAATCCGGCTATCTTGGCGCGCCGGCGGCGATCTCCAGCGCCATCAACGACGCGCTGGCGCCGCTCGGCATTTCGGTCGCAAAACTGCCGATCCGTATCTCGGCGCTTGGCGACGCCATCGCCGCCGCGCGGCGGGCGGCTAAATAATAAAAATTACGCCGGCGCCCGCAGGTGCTCGACGAGCTGTTGCGCATAGGCCGGCAACTCGTCGCGTTTGCGCACGCAGATCGTCAGATCGCGCACCGCCCAGGGATCGGATAGCGTCACCAGCTTGATCGCCATGGTCTTCGACACGCGGCGCGCCGTCGTCTCCGGCACGATGCCGATGCCGACCTTGCATTCGACCAGGCGGCAGATGGCGTCGAAGCTGCGCAACTGCACGCGCAGCCGCAGCGGGCGGCCGATGCGCACGGCCTTGGCGGCGAGAAAGCGCTGGATGGCGCTTGCGCGATCGAGCCCGACGAAATCCTGATCGAGAACTTCTTCGAAGGTGATCTTGGCGCGCCTGCCCAGCGGATGATCCTGCGCCACCACCAGCACGAAGCGGTCGCGGCGGAACGGATAGGTTTCGAGCCCGCCGGCATCGACGGTACCGGCAACGACACCGAGATCGGCGACGCCCTCGGCGATCAGGCCGACGATCTCGTCGCTCAACCGTTCTTCGAGATCGACGCTGACATGCGGATGCGCGGCGAGAAACGATGACAGCGCTTCCGGCAAGAATTCCGTCAGCGCGTTGGTGTTGGACAGAACCCTAATCTGCCCGGCGAGCCCGCCGCTGTAGGCGCCGAGGTCTTCGTGCAGCCGCTCGGCTTGGCGCAGGATCGTTCGCGCGTGCTGCAACAGCGTGCGACCGGCCTGCGTCGGCGTCACGCCTTGGCGTCCGCGCGTCAGTAGCGCCACGCCGAGCGCGTCCTCCATATTGCGGATGCGCGTCGAAGCTGCGGCCAGCGCCAGATGCGCGCGCTCCGCGCCGTGGGTGATGCTGCCCGCCTCGACGACGTGGCGAAACAGACTGAGATCGGCGAGATCGAATCGCATGGGAATGATCCTGCCTTCGGATTTGACGAAGTCAGGCTTTCAATATCGCCCATTGTGCAGTACTATTTCAATACTATTCTTCGTGAACGGCGAAATTGACCTCCCATCCGCGACAGCCCGGCGATGTGCCAGTGTTGCATTGCGGGATGCCCACGGATTGGGTAGGAACGGTTCTAAGCTGGGCGCGCCCGCGCCGAAGCGAATTTCGGATGATGCCAATGGCCGATTCACGCTCGCTCGAACGACGGACTCCCGCCGAGCGGCCGCTGTCCCCGCACCTGCAAATCTACAAGCCGATGCTGACGATGATGATGTCGATCGTGCATCGCATCACGGGCGCCGGTCTCTATTTCGGAACCCTGCTCGTTGCCTGGTGGCTACTCGCCGCCGCAAGCCCGACCGGCTACGCGCGATTCCAATGGTTTGCGAGTTCATGGATCGGCCGGCTGATTTTGTTCGGCTATACCTGGGCGCTCATCCATCACATGCTGAGCGGCATCCGCCATCTCATCTGGGACACCGGCCGCGGTTTCGGTCCGAGCGAACGTGAGTGGCTCGCAGCCGCCAATCTGATCGGCTCGATCGCGATCACGGTGCTGTTGTGGTTTTTCGTCCTGCTCACGATGGGAGTTGGGTAATGAGCGGACCCGCGCATATCCGTACCCCGCTGGCCCGCGTTCGCGGCTTTGGCAGCGCCAAATCCGGCACCCAACATTTTTGGCACCAGCGGTTGACCGCCGTGGCCAATATTCCGCTGACCATTGCCGCGGTGATCATCCTGATCACGCTTCTCGGCCGCAATCAGGCCGCGACGGCGCAGATTCTGGCTTCGCCCGCGGTCGCGATCATCATGCTGCTGTTCATCATCTCGATCGTCACGCATATGAAAATCGGCATGCAGGTGATCATCGAGGATTATGTGCATGACGAGTCGGGCAAGCTCACGCTGCTGATGGCCAATACCTTCTTCTGCTGGGTCGTCGGCGCAATCTCGGTCTACGCGCTCCTTAAATTGTCGTTCGGATTGTAAGCATGGCTGAAAACGGAACCAACGGAAGCGCAGCGCCCGGCGTCAACGGCCGCGCCTATCCGATCGAAGATCACAGCTACGACGTCGTCGTCATCGGCGCCGGCGGCTCGGGGCTGCGCGCCACTGTCGGCTGCAGCGAAGCCGGCCTGCGCACCGCCTGCATCTCGAAGGTGTTTCCGACGCGCTCGCATACGGTCGCGGCGCAAGGCGGCATCGCCGCGGCGCTCGGCAATATGGGCGAGGACGACTGGCGCTGGCACATGTACGACACCGTGAAAGGGTCGGACTGGCTCGGCGACCAGGACGCCATCGAGTATATGTGCCGCAGCGCGCCGGAAGCGGTTTACGAGCTCGAACATTGGGGCCTGCCGTTCTCGCGCCGCGAAGACGGCAAGATCTATCAGCGCCCGTTCGGCGGCATGACCACGCATTACGGCAAGGGCACCGCGCAACGCACCTGCGCCGCCGCCGACCGCACCGGCCACGCCATGCTGCACACGATGTACGGCCAGGCGCTGCGTCACCAGACCGAATTCTTCATCGAATATTTCGCCATCGACCTGATGATGGACGAGGACGGCCGCTGCCGCGGCGTCATCGCCATCAATCTCGACGACGGCACGATCCACCGCTTCTGCGCGCAGATGACCATTCTCGCCACCGGCGGCTATGGCCGCGCCTATGCCTCCTGCACCGGCGCGCATACGCAGACCGGCGATGGCAACGCGATGGTGCTGCGCGCGGGCCTGCCGCTGCAAGACATGGAATTCGTGCAATTCCATCCGACCGGCATTTACGGCGCCGGCGTCTTGATCACCGAAGGCGCGCGCGGCGAAGGCGCTTATCTGGTCAATTCCTCGGGCGAACGCTTCATGGAGCGCTACGCGCCCTCGGCCAAAGACCTCGCCTCACGCGACGTCGTCTCCCGCGCCATGACGATTGAAATCCGCGAGGGCCGTGGCGTCGGGCCGAAGAAAGATCACATCTTCCTCCACCTCGACCATCTGGACCCGAAGATTCTCGCCGAGCGGCTTCCGGGTATCACCGAATCCGCGAAAATCTTCGCCAGCGTCGACCTCGCCCGCGAGCCGGTGCCGATCGTGCCGACGGTGCATTACAATATGGGCGGCATCGCCACCAATTATCACGGCGAAGTGCTGATCAAGAAAGACGGCAATCCCGACTATGTGGTGCCCGGCATGATGGCGCTCGGCGAGGCGGCCTGCGTCTCGGTCCACGGCGCCAACCGGCTCGGCTCGAATTCGCTGATCGATCTGGTCGTGTTCGGCCGCGCTGCGGCGAAGCGCTGCGCCGAAATCCTCACCCCGAGCGACAAGCAGCCCGAACTGCCGAAGGATGCCGCCGAGCTTGCGCTGTCGCGGCTCGACAAATACCGCAACGCGTCGGGCGCGACGCCGACCGCGCATATGCGCGGCAAGATGCAGCAAGTGATGCAGACCAATTGCGCGGTGTTCCGCACCGGCGAAGTGCTGCAGGAAGGCTCAAAGCTCATCCACGACGTCTATAACGGCGTCGGCGATGTGCGCGTATCCGACCGCTCGCTGATCTGGAATTCCGACCTGATCGAGACGCTCGAATTCGTCAATCTGATCGAGCAGGCCGTCGTCACCATGGATTCCGCGGTCAATCGCACCGAAAGCCGCGGCGCGCACGCGCGCGAGGATTTCCCCGATCGCGACGACCAGAACTGGATGAAGCACTCGCTGTCCTGGCTCGATCACGCTTCGGGAAAAGTCACGATCGATTACCGGCCGGTGCATACTTACACGCTGACCAACGACGTCTCATATATCGAGCCCAAAAAGCGGGTGTATTGAAATGGCCGAATTTTCACTGCCCAAAAATTCCAAAGTCGGCGAGGGCAAGTCCTGGCCGCATCCGGCGAACGCGAAGTCGGAGCGCGAGTACCGCATCTACCGCTGGAATCCGGATGACGGGCTCAACCCGCGCGTCGACACCTATTACATCGATACCGGCGATTGCGGGCCGATGATTCTCGACGGCCTGATCTGGCTCAAGAACAATATCGATGCGACGCTGACCTTCCGCCGCTCCTGCCGCGAAGGCATCTGCGGCTCCTGCGCGATGAATGTCGACGGCACCAACACGCTCGCCTGCACCAAGGCGATGAGCGACGTCAAAGGCACCGTGCGCCTTTACCCGCTGCCGCACATGGCGGTGGTGAAGGACCTGGTGCCGGACCTGACCAACTTTTACGCGCAGCACGCTTCGATCGAGCCATGGCTGAAAACCGTATCGCCGACGCCGCGCACGGAATGGAAGCAGAGCCACGAAGACCGGCAAAAGCTCGACGGGCTCTACGAGTGCATCCTATGCGCCTGCTGCTCGACCGCCTGCCCGAGCTATTGGTGGAATTCCGACCGCTTTCTCGGACCGGCCGCATTGTTGCAGGCGCGGCGCTGGCTCGTTGATTCGCGCGACGAGGCGACCGGCGAACGGCTCGACAATCTGGAAGACCCGTTCCGCCTCTACCGCTGTCACACCATCATGAATTGCGCCAAGGCGTGCCCGAAACATCTCGATCCGTCGAAGGCGATCGCCGAGATCAAGAAGATGATGGTCGAGCGGCAGGTATAAATCGTCATTCCGGAAGCTGCGAAGCGGCTATCCGGAATCCACAACCACCGCCCGTGCAGAACAATGACCGATTGTGAATATGGATTCCGGGCTCCCGCCGTTCGGCGCACCCCGGACTGACGGCTACAACTTCAACTTCCGCTTCCGCTGCCCGAGCGTTCGCAGCCGCAACGCGTTGAGCCGGATGAATCCTTCGGCATCGCGCTGGTCGTAGGCGACCTTGCCGTCCTCGAAGGTGACGAGGTCCTGATCGTAGAGCGAGTATTTGCTCTCACGGCCGACCACGCTGGCATTGCCCTTGTAGAGCTTGAGCCGCACGCTGCCGGAGACGAATTCCTGGCTCTTGTCGATCGCCGCCTGCAGCATTTCGCGCTCCGGCGCGAACCAGAAGCCGTAATAGATCAGTTCGGCATATTTCGGCATCAGCTCGTCCTTGAGGTGCGCCGCGCCGCGGTCGAGCGTGATCGATTCGATGCCGCGATGCGCGGCAAGCAGGATCGTGCCGCCCGGCGTCTCGTACATGCCGCGCGATTTCATGCCGACGAAGCGGTTCTCGACCAGGTCGAGCCGGCCGATGCCGTGCTTCCTCCCGAGTGCGTTGAGTTGCGTCAGCAGCGCCGCCGGGGTGAGCTTCTTGCCGTCGACGGCAAACGGATCGCCGCGCTCGAATTCGATGGTGACATATTCCGGCGTGTCCGGCGCCTTCTCCGGCGAGTCGGTGCGCGAGTGAACATAGTCGGGCACTTCGCCTGAAGGATCCTCCAGCACTTTGCCTTCGGATGAGGTGTGCAGCAGATTGGCGTCGGTCGAGAACGGCGCCTCGCCGCGCTTGTCCTTGGCGATCGGAATTTGATTCTGCTCGGCAAAGGCAATAAGCGCCTCGCGCGATTTGAAATCCCATTCGCGCCACGGCGCGATGACTTTCACGTCGGGCTTGAGCGCGTAGTAGGCAAGCTCGAAGCGCACCTGATCGTTGCCCTTGCCGGTCGCGCCGTGAGCCACCGCGTCGGCGCCGACTTTCTCGGCGATCTCGATCTGCTTCTTGGCGATCAGCGGCCGCGCGATCGAGGTGCCGAGCAGATACTGGCCCTCATAGACCGCATTGGCGCGGAACATCGGAAACACGTAATCGCGCACGAACTCTTCGCGCAGGTCCTCGATGAAAATGTTCTGCGGCTTGATGCCGAGCGTGAGCGCCTTGGCGCGGGCCGGCTCAAGCTCTTCGCCCTGGCCGAGATCGGCCGTGAAGGTGACCACCTCGCAGCCATAGGTCGTCTGCAGCCATTTGAGAATGATCGAGGTGTCGAGCCCCCCGGAATAGGCCAGCACCACCTTTTTGACGTCGCCTTTTGGCATGGAAAGAGATCCTGCTTAGTGCGGAATATCGCCCAAATTCGCGCGGACTATAGGGGCGCGCGAGGCTGACGCAAGTCGGGAGTGAACCCATGGAAAACCGGGAGAACCTGGAGAACCTGATTTTCAGGGGGCGTCCGAACGAGAACAACGAATGCGATCAATGGACCCTCGAGAGGGACCCGGATGATCATCAGGATTACGTCGTGCAAGAGCACGTCAAGCTCGACGCGGTGCTGTCGGGAAAGCCGTATCTGCGGCTGATCCGGCGGATGACCGTGGGAGAGTTTTTGAGCACCGATCAACCGCCTGCGGTGAAGCGAAAATTGCAAACGATCCTCGACGAAAGAAAGCCCTCCAAAGCCTGAAGCTGCCTTAAGGCTGGCGTCGGCCTAGAAGCGATTGCTGAAGCCTTTTCCCGTCCAGCAAAAAGCACACTAAGCTGCCGCTGCGGATCGTCGCGGAGGGGCACCATGCGTTCGACGCTCACTACCATCATTCTCATCGGCATGATCCTCGGCATCGCGGTTGGCTATGCCTGTCACACGCTGTGGCCGAACCCGGCCACCGCCAAGGCGATCTCCGATTACATTTCGCTGATGACCGATGTGTTCCTGCGCCTGATCAAGATGATCATCGCGCCGCTGGTGTTTTCGACGCTGGTTGTGGGCGTGGCGCATATGGGCGATCCCAAGACCGTCGGCCGCATCGGCGCCAAGGCAATGCTGTGGTTCGTCGCGGCGTCGCTGGTGTCGCTGTTGCTCGGCCTTATGCTGGTCAACATCTTGCGCCCCGGCGACAACCTCAACCTGCCGCTGCCCGACGCACAGGCTTCGGCAAATCTGAAGGTCGCCTCGCTGTCGATGAAGGATTTCGTCGCGCATCTCGTGCCGCGATCGATCATCGAGGCGATGGCGAACAACGAAATCCTGCAGATCGTCGTGTTCTCGTTGTTCTTCGGCGTTGCCTGCGCGGCGCTTGGCGAACGCGCCGACAAGCTGGTCGAGGGCATCGAGCAACTGTCGCGCGCCATTCTCACCATCACCGGCTACATCATGAAGCTCGCGCCGATTGCGGTGTTCGCATCGATCGCCGCCATCATCACCACGCAGGGGCTCGGCATCCTGGTGACTTACGGCAAGTTCGTGGCCGAGTTCTATTTTGGACTTGTCCTGCTGTGGGCGCTGCTCGTCGCGGTCGGCTATCTGTTTTTCGGCGGTCATGCGCTGCGGTTGGTGCAGCTCGTGCGCGAGCCCTTCCTGCTGGCATTCTCCACCGCCAGCAGCGAGGCGGCGTATCCGAAATTGATGGAGCAGCTCGAAAAATTTCCCGACAGCAAGAAAATCATCAGCTTCGTGCTACCGATGGGCTATTCGTTCAATCTCGACGGCTCGATGATGTATTGCACCTTCGCGACCATGTTCATCGCGCAGGCCTACAATATTCAACTCGGCTTAGGGCAGCAGATCACCATGCTGCTGTTGCTTATGCTGACGAGCAAAGGCATGGCCGGCGTGCCGCGCGCTTCGCTTGTCGTTGTCGCCGCAACGCTTGCGAGCTTCAATCTTCCCGAAGCCGGGCTCCTTCTGATCATCGGCATCGACCAGTTCCTCGATATGGGCCGCTCCGCCACCAACGTGATCGGCAACTCGCTGGCGACCGCGGTCGTGGCGAAGTGGGAGGGCAAGAAGATAGACGTGCCGGCCGCGCCCGCGCCGGTGCTGACGCCGCGCGCGGCCTGAGCGTCGCGTGACGCGCGCATGGAACCTCCTTCTCGGCCTCGTCGCGGCGGCGTTGGTCTCGCCTGCCGCGGCGCAGGATGCGAGCGTGGGCGCGCTATCGGGGACGCTGCAAAAGATCAAGACCACCGGCACGATCACAAGCAGTCATTCGACATGCTGGCCGCCGGCAAAGCCGACGTCTGAGCCCGCAGCTCGCGCAAATTTTCCAGGTGCTCAGCCAGCCGGAATAAGGCGCAATTTCCGCTAATTCTACGTGCGGCCGTAGCGCGTGAGTTTGCTCAGCGCGCCGCGCATCCCGTCTCCGGCCTGAACAAGAAATGCCTCGATTGAGTCCTCGCTCACGGCCGTCGCGCGCCAGCGATAGATCAGGCCGTATACGAACCAGATTTCGAGATAGACGAACACGCCGGCAAACACGACGTCGCTGAAAAAATGGCCGCCGCCGCCGATGCGCAAGACGCCGACGGCGACGCCAAAGAGAAGCGCCGCGCCAAACGCCAGCGGTTGCAGTTCCAGCGGCGCCAGCGCGGCGGGCGCCAGCGTCCAGAACGCCCCTGAGGGCTCGCCGGCGACGAACGAGCAATTGTTCGGGCACGCGCCGCGTGGATCCCACCACGGCGTAAAATGATCGGCGCCGCCGAATTGCCGCACGTCGATCGGCCGCGACCGGCCCCAATGATCCTTGAGGATCAGATTGGTAATGATGCCGGGGCCGAGCGCCAGCGTCGCGATCAGAAACAGCGCGGCGCGGCCTTCGATCAGCATGCGCCGGTGTGGCCAGATGAGCTTGCCGATGACGGCAAGGAAAGCCGGCAGCACAAGGAGCGTAATGATCACGCGCGCGGCTTCGCGGGCGTGCTGCACCCAGGGCTGGGCGTTGATGCCGAAAAGCTGCCGGCTTGGGTCAAAACTTATGCGCGCCAAATCGAGATCGAGTTGCGGATCGACGGCACAGAGGATGCCGATGACAAAAGCGATCGTGAGCGTGATCGTAACGCCGGTCCGGTTCATGCGCTCACGTCCAGGCGCCAGCGCGGCGGCCGGCGAACAGCCAATAGACGAGGCCGCCGGCGATGCCTGCCGCCGCGAACACTTCGCGCTCGTGTAGCATGTCGGCATCGGGCGCGGTGACGTAACCGCCGAAATCGAGCCCATAGGCCGCGACAAGCGCGAGTGCGCCGCCGATTACGCCGTAGACGACGATCGAGCGCAGCTTGAGGCCTTCGGTCACAATGATCGCGATTAATGTCGGGAAAAAGCCGACGGCAAATATGACGGCGGCGCCGATCCCGACCACTGACCACAATGCGACTGTCGGCACGTCGGACGATTGGCCGCCGAGTGAATTGCCGAGCGCGTCGAGGTCGTTCCAGTTCGGCTCGAGCGTGCCGAGCGTGAGCACCAGCGAAGCCGCGACGCAGGCCCAGATATAACCGGCGATCATCATCGCGATGCGGAAAAGGGCGGTCATGGTTCGGTCATGGTTCGGTCATGGCGCGGTTACTGGCCCGCTCTGGTCCCGTCGCATCAGTCAGTGATAGCCATGGCGCGCAATGCCAGGCGCTCGCGGGCCGACAGCTTTTCCGTTGCGCTTTTGAGCTGGCCGCAGGCGGCCAGAATGTCGCGGCCGCGCGGTGTACGCACCGGAGAGGAATAGCCCGCGTTGAAGACGATCTCGGAAAATCTTTCGATCTGCTCCCAGTCGGAGCACTCGTATTTGGTGCCGGGCCACGGATTGAACGGGATCAGATTGATCTTGGCCGGGATGCCTTTGAGGAGACGCACCAGCGCCTTGGCATCGACCAGCGAATCGTTGATGCCCTTGAGCATCACATATTCGAAGGTGATGCGCCGCGCATTGGAGACGCCAGGATAATTTCGGCAGGCGTCGAGCAGTTCGCGCAGCGGATATTTGCGATTGAGCGGCACCAATTCGTCGCGCAGCTCGTCGGTGACCGCGTGCAGCGAAATCGCCAGCATCGAGCCGATCTCCGCGCCGGCGCGCGCGATCTCGGGCACGACGCCCGACGTCGACAGCGTGATCCGGCGCTTGGAGATGCTCAAGCCCTCGCCGTCAGCGACGATATCGAGGCCATCGCGCACCGCCTCGAAATTGTAGAGCGGCTCGCCCATGCCCATCATCACGATGTTCGAGACGAGTCGCTTCTCGGGTTCGCCGCCCCCGCCCTTTTTCCCTCCCCCGCTTGCGGGGGAGGGATGGGTGGGGGTCCAATCGTTGAGACGATCGCGCGCCAACACGACTTGGCCGGCGATCTCGGCCGCCGTCAGATTGCGAACGAGGCGCTGCGTACCGGTGTGACAGAAGGTGCAAGTGAGCGTGCAGCCGACCTGGCTCGATATGCACAACGTGCCGCGGTCAGTTTCCGGAATGTAGACGCATTCGACTTCGTGCGGAGTACCGCCATGTTCGCCCGGAAGCCGAAGCAGCCATTTGCGCGTGCCGTCGACGGAAATCTGCTCGGCCGCGACTTCGGGGCGCTCGAGTGTGAAGCGTTGCGCCAGCGCCGCGCGCAAATCTTTCGACAAGGTCGTCATCTCATCGAAGTTTTGCGCGCCGCGGACGTAGAGCCAGTGCCAGATCTGCTGGACGCGCATGCGGCGCTGCCGCTCCGGTACGTCGATCGCGCCGAGCGCTTCAACCAAGGCGTCGCGCGAAAGACCGACGAGCGAGGGATTCTGCGGCGCCGAATATTGCTCGAGCGGAAGCTTCTCGGCGAACGGGGCCAAGTCTTCCGATTTCGTCACGGTCAGCGAAGCGGTCATCGTCAATCCAAAAGGCGGCGGCGCACATGATGCATAGCTTGCCGCAGAGTCTGCTGCATAGATGGTGCGCCAATTCCGATTTCGACAGTTCGGTGTCAGTCCCGAAAGCCGCAGCCTAAAGCGGCTGCTTGCAAAGGGTTTATTTGCATTCCTGAGCGGTCCGGTCGAGGGCCTGCGACAGGCCCTTGAGGTTGAAGGTGTCGCTCGATTGCGTGCCCTTCGCGGAAACGCCCTTCACCACGGCGGTTTGGCCTGCCCGCATGGCGTCAATCATATGCGCTTCATCGGCGGCGTTCTTGATCCAGGCGCCGTCCTGCTGGGTGTAAAGCGCGAATGTCGTCGGCCCGACCGCCGCGGTCGCCTCCGAGCTCGGCTTGAACGGATAGCCGATGATGACCGAAATCTCGTTGATGACCTTCTCCGCCGGCCGCGTCGAAATGAACATATAGATGGGATTGCGGGGCCGGCCCGGCGGGACCGTGTCCGAGGCCGACGGCTTGGCGATGGCGAAGCAGACCTTCTTGCCGCCGGGCGAAGCGGTATAGGCGCCCCAATCGGCATATTGCCCGAGCAGTTTCGGCTGCACGCCACCCATGGCCGGGGGGATTGCCGGTTTCGCAGCCGGCGCCGCAGGCGCCACTGCCGCCGGCGCCGCGGGCTTGGCCGCCGGCTTGGCGGCTGGTTTGGGCTTCGGTTTCGGCTTTGCCGGCGCAACGGCCGGCGCGCTCGCCGCCGGCGCTGGGGGTGTCTGCTGAGCGGAAGCCGAAACGGCGAATGGCGCTGCCGACAGCAGCGTCAGCGACGTCAGCAGCGAAAGGACAAGCAGCCACCGTCGACGGATGCGCATCGGGCCTCGCGGAAATGTCCCCCGGCATTGATAGCAAACCTGTCATATTTAATCCAATTCCGCCGAAAAGCGGCGAGATAGGCGGGCTTGCGATGTGCCAATTCGAGCCGTCGGCGACTCACCCGGCCCCGGCTGATTCGCAGTACCGCCAAAACTGTGACGGGCGACACAGCCCCATCCGCCTCCCCATCGAATAATCCCCGCATCGAACGACGCGCTACTTTCGGTGGGCAATGTCGCGCCTCAAACGGGCCTTCCCGATGCACGTCAAGAATGGGAATGCGTGCCTTGAGCCTGACCGAATGGTTACACAACGAGGTGCCGTCGCCGCATCGCAGGCAGACGGAGAGCGATGCGGACGATCTCAACGAGCTGCTGACTGCGGTCGGGACCGCTCGCGACGGTGAAGCTTTCACGCTCCTGTTCGATCATTTCGTTCCACGCGTGCAGGCGCAGATGATGCGGCTCGGACTGGCGCCGTTTGCCGCGGCCGACGTCACTCAGGACGTGATGGAGACGATCTGGCGCAAGGCGCATCTGTTCGATCCGCGCAAATCGGGCGCCACGACCTGGGTTTTCCATATCGCCCGCAACCGCCGCATCGACGTCAAACGACGCAGCCGCGAGACCATCTGCGCCAACGAGGATTTCTTCCACATCCCCGATCCCACCGACGGCTGCGACAATTGTATCGACTTAAGCCAGCGGGAAGAATGTTTGCGCGCGGCGCTGCGCGTCTTGCCGCGCGAGCAGTTCGCGCTGGTCAAGCTCGCCTTCTTCGACGAGCTGTCGCACGCAGCGATTGCCGAACGCACGAAGTTGCCGCTCGGCACGGTGAAGTCGCGCCTGCGGCTTGCCTTCTCGCGTCTGCGCCGCTGTCTGCATGATGCCGGAGTGACGGAAGCCTGATATGACTTCCGCATGAAAGCAATTCTCTGCCGGCAATTCTGCTCGCCCGACGACCTCGAACTCGCCGATATTCCGGAGCCGCAAGCCGGACCGGGAGAGGCCGTGGTGCGCATCAAGGCCGCCGCGCTCAATTTCTTCGATACGCTGATCATCGCCGGCAAATATCAGCACAAGCCGCCGTTTCCGTTCTCACCGGCGGCGGAATTTTCAGGCGTCGTTGAAAGTGTCGGTACAGGCGTGACCGATATCGGCCCTGGCGACCGGGTGATGGGGAATACCGGCTGGGGCGCGGCGCGCGAGGCGGTCGCCGTGCCGGCAAACCTCCTCGTCAAAGTCCCCGACGGGCTCGATTTCGACCGCGCCGCCGGCCTCACCGTCACCTACGGCACCACGCTCTATGCGTTGCGCGTGCGCGCCAATCTCAGGCCCGGCGAGACGCTGGCCGTGCTCGGCGCCTCAGGCGGCACCGGCCTCGCGACGGTCGAGATCGGCAAAGTGATGGGGGCGCGCGTTATCGCCTGCGCCTCATCGGACGAGAAACTCGAATTTGCCCGCAAGCACGGCGCCACTGAGACCGTGAACTACGCCACCGAGGATTTGCGCACCGCGCTCAAGAAACTCGGCGGCGAGCAGGGCATCGACGTGGTCTACGATCCGGTCGGCGGCCCCTACGCGGAGCCCGCGGTGCGATCGATGGCGTGGAACGGCCGTTATCTCGTCATCGGTTTCGCCGCCGGAGAAATTCCAAAGCTTCCGCTCAATCTGGTGCTGCTCAAAAATTGCGATATTCGCGGCGTCGCTTGGGGCGCCTGGGTGCGGCGCGAGTCGGACGCCCAGCGCGAATTGATGAGCGAAATTGTCAACTGGGCAGCGCTTGGCAAGCTCAGCGCGCATGTTCACGCGGTCTATCCGTTGGTGGATATCGCGGCCGCGCTCAAAGCGATCGCCGACCGCAAGGTCATGGGCAAGATCGTATTGCGGCCGTGAGCTAAAACTCCGCGCTACGCCTTGCGCATCCGCTCCAGCATGAGCTGCGCGGCTTCGCGATGTTCCGGCTTGATGTGTGATGAAAACAGCTTCATGGCGCCCGCCAGCACCGCGGCATCGTCGGCATAGCCGAGTACGGGGATCGAGTCCGGGATCAAATCGTCAGGCACGATGAAATAGACGACCGCGCCCACCAGCGCGAGCTTCACATAGAGCGGCGTATTGCGGTCGAAGGCGCAATAGTGAGCAGTGAGCGCATCTTCGAAAAACGGAATGTTCGCCGCTTCGCGCTTCAGCTTCTTCCAAATTCTGCGCCGCAGATCGCCCTCGTCGGCGGCGAAGCGGCGCGTCAGTCCGGCAAAATCCTGCCAGGAAAACCCCGGCCAAGCGGCGGCTTGCTGCCGAAACCACATAAGCCCCTCCTGCGATGCGCAGCGGCTTTTGAACCACGGCGCGGCATCATAAACTTGGCCCCAAAAGGCGGCAGCCGCAAGGCGGAGTCAGCCTGCGAGCTTGTCCATCGCTTCGGCGAGCTTGATGTCGAGATCGGTCAAGCCGCCGGCATCGTGCGTCGACAGCGTCACTTCGACGTTCTTGTAGACGTTGAACCATTCCGGGTGGTGGTCGAGTTTCTCGGCGACGAGCGCCGCGCGAGTCATGAAGCCGAAGGCCTGATTGAAATCGGCAAAGACGAATTTCTTGGTGATGGCGTCGCGGCCGTTGACCTCGCTCCATCCCTTGAGCCGGCCGAGAGCGCCTTTGCGTGCTTCGCCGGAAAGTTTTTGGCTCATGTGCAAACCCCGTCAGTGAATTCTCGCCGGACACGGCGCTCGCAGCTCTCCGCCTTACCTAGCAAACAGCGCCGGAGCACGCGAGGTTCCCCGATTCGCAACATGGAACGGCCCCCTCCGGCGTGCTAAGGTCCAAAATGCGAAGCACGGCTGCGGGATAGGCGCAGGCGGCTGGCAAAAAGCCCGTCAAAGTCGGGCCACAAGTTGGACCGAGATTGACGGTTGGGGCTCGCGAGCGCCAGCCCCCGGATTAACCAAAATGGCGTATTGAACCCGGTCTGCATGGTAGCGACATAGGGTCAGAAGCTTCGAGGCGTGTTAGGATTTACTATGCCGCCCGGACTACCGCACCGTCCGCCTCTGGCTACGCGATTTTGGCTGTTCCGGCGGTCCCGCAAGGAAGGCGGCACAGCCTCCTCGACCGCTTCGCTCGGACGCGCATCCGGTAGAACCACGAGCATCGAGTCGGTAGAACACATGGTGAAAAGCCGCGTGCGGATGTTTCTTCGTCATACCTGGCTCGTCACTATTCTCGGAACCATCGTCATCGGCGCCCTCGTCTGGGCCGGCTTTTATTATGCCAAGGAGCGAGACCATTTGCGGATCGCCGCCTCGCCGCGGAACGTTCGGTTCGTCCAGGTGCTGTCCGATCAGCTCGCGGCCGAGCACCGTAGTCTTCAATTGCAACTTGTTCCGACCGCCGGCGCGCAAGGCACCGCGGAGGCCGTGAGCAAAGGTCAAGCCGATCTCGCTGTCCTGCCGGGCAATCTCGACGACTCGCTCAATTGGCCGGTCGTCGCCATTTTGCGGCAGAATGTGATGGCGCTGATCGTTCCCGCACCAAGCACGGCGAACAAGCCCAAGACGGAAGAAAGCGCCGCGGCCGCCAAGCCTGCGAAGAAAGAGAGCGCCAAAAGCGACAAAAGCAGCAAGGAAAGCGGCAAGAGTTCAAAGGCCGCCAAAGACAAGAAGGGCGCCAAGGCCGCAAAGAGCGACGATAGCGACGATAGTGATGACAGCGACTCGAGCGACAGCAAGTTCGGCAAGGTTACGGATCTTGCCGGCAAGCGCGTCGGCATCGTCAAAGGCAATGAGGCGACCAGGGGACTTCTCGAGCTTGTGTTGAGCCATTATGGCGTTCCGCTCGCCAAAGTGACGGTCTCCGAGATCGAGCCGAACGACGTCGCCGCAGCGATCAAGAGCAATCAGGTCGACGCGCTGTTTGTTGCCGGCCCGGCCGCGGGCGAGGCCATTTCTAGCGTGGTTGCGGCCGCCACGCAGAACGGCGTCGCGCCGAGCTTCATCGAGATCGATCAGGCCGACGGTATCGCCAAGCGCAATCCCGACTTCGATTCCGTCGATATCGATGCCGGTACCTTCGGCGGCACGCCGCCATCGCCGAACGACAGCCTCAAGAGTCTCAGCTTTGCCGAATATCTGGTGGCGCGCCGATCTCTCAGCTCGTCCATTGTCGGGACCTTGGCGAAGGTGATCTACACGTCGCGTCAATCGATCGCCACCGCGCTGCCGCGGGACGTGAAGATCGCGGCGCCCGCGACCGATAAGGATGCCGACATCGTCACCCATCCCGGCGCGCTTGCTTATCTGACCGACAGCCAGCAGTCGTTCTTCGACAAATACGGCGACGATATTTTTTACGGCATGCTGATCTTCCCGGTGTTCGGATCGGCCATCGCCGGCCTCGCCAGCTATTTGCGCAGCGACACGCGCACGCGCCGGCTGCGGCTCTTGCAGCGGGTGCTGGACATGGTGCGCAAGGCGCATGCCGCGCAGAGCTTGGAAGCCATCGAGCAGCTTCAAATCGAGGCCGACAATCTCGTGATCGCCATCATCCATCAAAGCGAGCACGAGGAATTCGACGAGACGGTGCGCATGTCTTTTGCGTTTGCGCTCGACCAGCTTCGTTTCGCCATCGCCGCACGGCGCACGGCGATCCTCGACCATCCCGGCGCGGTTCCAGGCGAGGCGGCGCCTGCTATCGCCCCCGCGAGCACGCCGACCGGCTCCAAGGTCGCGGCGGCATAAATTCCTTCCGCCGATTTACGGCACGGGCTAGAACGCCGGCCGAGGCGCTATCCTTAACGCCGAACGCCATTGTGCTCTGCACAAACTCCGATTGCTTCCGGCCCAAAAAGCCCTATATACGCTCGCAATCGCGGGCCCCATTGAGCCCCTTGGGGCCCGCCTTTGATTCCCGGATATGAGTTATGAATCTGCGCAATATCGCCATCATTGCCCACGTCGACCATGGCAAAACCACGCTGGTCGACCGCCTGCTGCAGCAATCGGGCTCATTTCGCGACAATCAGCGCGTCGTCGAACGCGCGATGGATTCGAACGACCTCGAACGCGAGCGCGGCATTACCATCCTGGCCAAGGCAACCTCGCTGGTCTGGAAGGACACCCGGATCAACATCGTCGACACCCCCGGCCACGCCGATTTCGGCGGCGAGGTCGAGCGCATCCTCAATATGGTGGACGGCGCGCTGGTGCTGGTCGACGCCGCCGAGGGGCCGCTGCCGCAGACCAAATTCGTGGTCTCGAAGGCGCTCAAGATGGGGCTGAAACCCATCGTCGTCATCAACAAGGTGGACCGCTCCGACGCCCGCGCCACCGAAGTCGCCAATGCGGTCTTCGATCTGTTCGCGGCGCTCGACGCCACCGAAGAGCAGCTCGATTTCCCGATCCTCTACGGTTCCGCCAAGCAAGGCTGGATGGCGACCTCCGAGGAAGGCCCCAAGGACCAGGGCATGGCGCCGCTGTTCGATCTCGTGCTGCGCCACGTCGCGCCGCCGCAGGTCGAGGAAGGCCCGTTCCGCATGCTCGGAACGATTCTGGAATCCAATCCCTATCTCGGCCGCATCGTCACCGGCCGCATCTCGTCCGGCTCGGTGAAGCCAAACCAACAGGTCAAAGTCATCGACCGCAACGGCGAATTGATCGAAGAGGGCCGCGTCACCAAGGTGCTGGCGTTCCGCGGCTTGGAGCGGGCGCCGATCGAGGAAGGCTTCGCCGGCGACATCATCGCCATCGCCGGCCTGCCCGAAGCCTTCGTCTCGCACACGCTGTGCGCGCCGGAAGTGACCGAGCCGCTGCCGGCGCAGCCGATCGATCCGCCGACGCTGACCATGACGTTCCATATCAACGATTCGCCGCTCGCGGGCACCGAAGGCGACAAGGTGCAGAGCCGCGTGATTCGTGACCGGCTGCTGCGCGAAGCGGAAGGCAACGTCACGCTGCGCATTTCGGAGTCGAGCGAAAAGGATTCCATGGAAGTCGCGGGCCGCGGTGAATTGCAGCTCGGCATTTTGATCGAGACCATGCGGCGCGAAGGCTTTGAGCTTGCGGTGTCGCGGCCAAAGGTTCTGTTCCAGCACGGCCCCTCCGGCGACCTCCTTGAACCCATCGAGGAAGTGGTCATCGACGTCGATGAGGAGCACGCCGGCATCGTCGTGCAGAAGCTTGCTGAGCGCAAAGGCGAGATGATCGAGATGCGCCCATCCAGCGGCGGCCGCACGCGGCTGATCTTCTACGCACCGACGCGTGGATTGATCGGCTATCAGGGCGAACTCCTCACCGATACGCGTGGCACGGCGGTGATGAACCGGCTGTTCCATGCCTATGGTCCGCATCGCGGCGAGATCGTCGGGCGGCGCAACGGCGTCCTGATCTCGACCGATCAGGGCGATGCCGTCGCCTACGCGATGTGGAATCTCGAAGATCGCGGCCCGATGATGATCGAGCCGGGGTGGAAGATCTATCGCGGCATGATCGTCGGCGAGCACACGCGCGGCAACGACCTCGAAGTGAACTTGCTCAAGGGCAAGAAGCTCACCAACATCCGCACGCATTCCAAGGATGAAGCGATCCGGCTCACGCCGCCGATTCGCATGACCCTGGAAAAGGCGCTCGCCTATATCGAGGACGATGAGCTCGTCGAGGTGACGCCGAAATCGATTCGCTTGCGCAAAAAGCTGCTCGATCCGGTCGACCGCAAGCGCGACGATCGGCGCAAGGAAGCCGTGCGCGCGTAAGCTGGTCCGATGCTGCGCGCCGCGCGCGGCATGGGATATCCTTGGGATACCCTGACGTAACGCCGATCCTGTCACAAATTGCGACACATTCGGAATGCCACCGGCGCAAAAGCCGGGGAACCGTGACGCTATTGCAACAGCGCCCCGAGATTGCGGTGGGCGCTTGTATTTTTTTCTTCGCAATTCTGGTCAAGCCGCATCTTTTGGCTAATAATCCACATCGTTAACTGAACGTGAATCTTGGCCCTTGAGTTGCTAGGAATCGCTTGCTTTGATCGAGGCATGAGCGCCGTCATGAGCATCGCATCATGAGCACAGTCCTTATCGAGATCCGCCGCGCCACATCGCGTGATGCCGGCGACGTCGCGGAAGCCCATGATGAGGCCTGGCGCATGGCCTATCAGGGCATTATTCCGGGCACCGAACTCGAAAAGCTCATCAACCGCCGTGGTCCGGCGTGGTGGGAAAGCGCGATACGCAAAGGCAGCCGCATCGCGCTTCTGCAATTCGGCGACAAGATCGCAGGCTACGCCAATTACGGCCGCAACCGCGCGCGCAGCCTTTATTATGACGGCGAGATCTACGAGCTTTATCTGCGGCCGGAATTCCAAGGCCTCGGCTTCGGCCGCCGCCTGTTCACCGCCGCGCGCCGCGACTTGGTGCAGAGTTCGATGAAATCGCTGATCGTGTGGGCACTGTCGGAGAACGAGAACGCGGTGGAGTTCTATCGCGCGCTCGGCGGCAAAGCGGTGGCGCGCTCGTCCGAGAAATTCGGCACGCGCGTACTCGACAAGGTCGCGTTCGGCTGGCATAGCTGAGCACGCCGTCATTCCGGAAGCCGCGTCAGCGGCTATCCGGAATCCATAATCACCGCCCTGCTAGAGCTATACCGATCGTGATTATGGATTCCGGGTTCGCGCCTATCGGCGCGCCCCGGAATGACAGAGCTACACCGCAGGCGGCGGCAAATGCGCCTGGATGCTGGCGGCGCGCAGCGTATTCACCAACAAGCACACGATCGTCATCGGGCCGACTCCGCCCGGCACCGGCGTGATCGCGCCCGCGACATTGACGGCTTCGGCAAAACACACGTCGCCGACGATGCGCGACTTGCCGTCCGCGCCCGGCACGCGATTGATGCCGACATCGATCACCGTTGCGCCCGGCTTGATCCAGCCGCCGCGGATGAATTCGGCGCTGCCGATGGCGACGAAGAGAAGCTCGGCGCGCCGGCACAGATCGGGCAGATGCCGCGTGTGCGTATGGGCGATGGTGACGGTAGCGTTCGCGGCGAGAAGAAGCTGTCCCAACGGATTGCCGACGATATTGGAGCGGCCGACCACCAGCGCATCGAGCCCGTCGAGCGACGGGCGTACCGAATTGGCAAGCTTCATACAGGCGATCGGGGTGCACGGAATGAGCGTCGGCAATTTTGCCGCCAACCGCCCGAAATTGATCGGGTGAAATCCGTCGACGTCCTTGTCCGGCGTAACGCAGCCGACAATGCGCGCCGTGTTGATTTGCGGCGGCAATGGCAACTGCACGAGTATGCCGTGCACCGCAGGATCAGCGTTGAGCTTTTGGACAAGCGCGAGCAGTTCGGCTTCGCTGGTATCGGCCGGAAGCTGATGATCGAACGGCCGCATGCCGGTTTCGACTAAAGCGCGCGCCTTGCTGGCGACGTAGGTTTTGCTGGCTGGATCGTCGCCGACGAGAACCACCGCCAACCCCGGCACCAGCCCATGCGCGGCGGTGATGCGGCGCGTCTCGGCCGCGACCTGGGCGCGCAGATCGGCAGCGATGGCTTTGCCGTCAATAATCCGAGCCGTCACGGCGCTCAGAACACGTTCGGTATAATGTAAAGCTCGATAATCCGCTGAATGAATATGATGATCAGGAAAAGGATCACGGGCGAAATATCGATGCCGCCGAGGTTTGGCATAAAATTGCGGATCGGGCGCAACGCCGGCTCGGTGATGCGGTAGAGAAAATCGCCGACCATCGCGACAACCTGGTTGCGCGTATTGACGACGTTGAAGGCAACGAGCCAGGAGAAGATCGCCATCGCAATCACAATCCACATGTAGAGAGAGAGAGCGATATCGATGACTTCGAAAAGTGCGCGCATGGACCTGCTTTGTGTTTAAGGATGGCGGAAACTAGCGATTTGCGGGTTGCCGAACAAGCCGTCGGTTTAGGCCCTTTAGCCCGCCGCAGCCGTCCTTGACACCCGGGAAAGGCGGCCCTAAATGGCCCGCACTCGCCGAACCGGCGCCATTTTTGCCCGGTCGAAGCCTTTGGCGGGGGCCGTAGCTCAGTTGGGAGAGCGCCTCGTTCGCAATGAGGAGGTCAGGGGTTCAACTCCCCTCGGCTCCACCAGCCTTTCGCTCGCTAGGCGAGCTACGGCTCGGCGAGCCAGCACTACCCTGCGAAAAGCGTAGCGAGCAAAGGCCGCCGCGCCGTAACCCAAGGGGCGAAGGCGGGCCCACTCGGAATTATTTCGCGAATTGACGACATCACGCCCGTCGTGGCTGGGACAAGCCAGGCCATGACGGATAAACACCCCTTGCAATGATGCAGAGTGATTCCACGCCCGAGATATCGCTTTGGCGCCATCCGGCCTTTCTGCGTTACCTCTACGTGCGGATCGCGGCGTCGGTGGCGCTGCAAATCCACGTGGTCGCGGTCGGCTGGCAAATGTATTCATTGACCGGCAGCCCGTTCCGGCTTGGGCTGATCGGGCTCGTGCAATTCATTCCGGCAATCTGTCTGTTCCCCTTCACCGGTCATGTCGCGGACCGCTTCGACCGGCGCTGGGTCACCTTCATTGCAGAGATCGTCGAGGCGGTGGCCGTCGCCGTCCTTGCCGCAGCGAGTTTCACCGGCCACCTGACGCCGAATCTTCTTCTGGCCATGGCCTTCATTGTCGGCACCGGGCGCGCTTTCGAGCAGCCGAGCGTGCAGACGGTTCTGCCCAATGTCGTGTCGGCGAAAGTGCTGCCGAATGCAGTGGCGGCCGCGACCTCGGGCTCGCAGACCGCCGTCGTCGCCGGGCCGGCGCTGGGCGGCATTCTCGTCGCGCTCAGTCCGACCTTGGTATTCGCGGTCTGCGCCGTGATCTGGCTGTCGGCCGGGCTCGCGATGATCACGGTCGCAATGGAACGAACGACCTCGGCGCGCATGCCGCTCGATCTGAAAACTTTGTTCAGCGGCGTCACTTTTATCGTTCGCCGCAAAGTCGTGCTCGGCGCTATTGTGTTCGATATGCTCGCGGTGCTGCTCGGCAGCGTGTTGGCGCTGTTGCCGGTTTTCGCGCACGATATTTATGTCACGGGTCCCCTTGGCTTCGGCATCTTGCGCGCGGCGCCCGCCGTCGGCGCCATCGTGACCGCGCTTGTGCTCGCGCGCTGGCCGGTCTCCGCCCGCGTCGGGCGGGTGATGTTCGCGACCGTCACCATATTCGGCATCGGCACGATCTGCCTGGCGCTGGCGCCGAGTTTCGTTTTCGCGATCGGCGCGATGGTGGTCATCGGCGCTTCCGACACCGTGAGCGTCGTCATCCGACAGACCATGGTGCAGTTGCGCACGCCGGACGACATGCGCGGCCGGGTCTATGCGGTCAATTCGATGGCTGTCATTACGTCAAACCAACTCGGCGATTTCCGCGCCGGCGCCGCGGCCTCGTTCTTCGGCACGGTCCCCTCGGTGCTGATCGGCGGTTTCAGCATTCTCGCGGTGGTGCTGATCTCGCGAAGGATCTTTGCCGAGCTTTATGCTGCGGACCGCTATGACGTCGTGAAATCGTGACCCTGGAAGTGCCGCCGCTCCTGCGGCATCATAAGACGACGATTCAACTTCGGGCGGCACGGAAGGATAACGCATGCGAACGCTGATCATCCGCGTGATGTGGCTCTTCCTCGCGCTCGGCATTATCCCGATACCGGCATATGCCGCGGCTCCCTGCGGCGGTGACTTCGGCGCCTGGCTCCAGGGGATCAAACAGGAAGCCGCCGCAGACGGCGTCTCACAGCGCACGATCCAGTCGGCGCTGGCAAACCTCACCTATGACCCGACCATCATCGCGCGCGACCACGCCCAGGGCGTGTTCCGGCAGAGCTTTGAGCAGTTCTCAGGCCGCATGGTGCCGCCGCGGCTCGCGCGCGCGCAGCGGATGTTGCAGCAATACGGCTCGATCTTCGTCCGCATCGAACAGCAATTCGGCGTGCCGGCCCCGGTGATTGTCGCGATCTGGGGGTTGGAAACCGACTTTGGGGCCAATTCCGGGAAATTCCCGACCATCCGGTCGCTGGCGAGCCTGGCTTACGATTGCCGCCGGCCGGACAAATTCCGCAGCGAAGTCATCGCGGCGCTGCAGATCGTCGATCGCGGCGACATGTCGCCTAATGACATGCACGGCGCCTGGGCCGGCGAGATCGGCCAGACGCAGTTTCTGCCGTCGTCTTATTTGAAATATGCCGTCGACTACGACGGCAATGGCCGCCGCGACCTCATTCGCAGCGTGCCCGACGTGCTCGCTTCGACCGCCAATTATCTGAAAGGCTACGGCTGGCAGCGCGGCCAGCCCTGGGGCGAAGGCACCGCCAATTTCCAAGTGCTGCTGCAATGGAACGCATCGCAGGTCTACACCAAGACGGTCGCCTATTTCGCTCAGCAGCTCGCCGCGACTTGGAAGTAGACAAGAAGGCGCGTCACCCGCCGATCCACCGTTCAAGAAATACGCTGAGCCAAGCGCGCGCGGAGTAATCGTAGACCGCGCGGTCGGCGAAATGGGTGTGGCGCGGGCGCGCGCCCGGCAACTCCATGCGGTCGTGCCCGCGCGTGGTCCATTTGTGCATCATGGCGTGGGTCACCTCAGGGTGGAATTGCAGCGCGTAGGCGCGCCCCACGCGAATCGCCTGCACTTCAAACGTATCGCCCTCGGCCAAAAGCTCAGCGCCCATAGGCACGTCGAAACCTTCGCGATGCCATTGATAAACGCGTCCCGGCCAAGTTTCAACGACGGCGAGGCCCGCCTCGGTTGGGCGGATCGGGTAATAGCCGATCTCGGCATGGCCGCGCGGATGCTTGAACACCTTGCCGCCGAGTTGCCGCGCGCACATTTGCGCGCCGAGACAAATGCCGAGGAAGGGCTTGTTCTCCTTCAGCGGCACGGAAATCCAATCGATCTCCTTGCGGATGAAATCATCTTCGTCGTTGGCGCTCATCGGGCCGCCGAAGATGATCGCGGCGGTGTGCTCGGCCATGGTGTCCGGGAGCGGCTCGCCGAAGCGCGGCCGGCGCACGTCGAGCGGGTATCCGAGCTGTTGCAGGGCACAGCCGATGCGGCCGGGCGTGGAGTGCTCCTGGTGCAGAACGATCAGGATAGGCTGTTGCATAAGGCAGGCAATTCACGTGCTTTTCTAAAGTTTTAGCGGGCGGATCGCGGGAGTCAAAGTTTACCAGGATCGACGGAAATCAAGGATCGGCGAACGGCGATTATTTGCCCTTTGTGCTGGCGCTGCGCGCATCGACAGCCCGCAGCAGGAGCGCATTGGGCGTCAAGCGCATGAACGAGACCGCAAGCTTGTTGCCCAGACCCGCGACCACGACGCGCTGGCCGCGCATGAGGCCGTCATAGCCGATCTGCGCCACGCGGTCGGGCGGCAGCTCGATCATCTTGGCGGCGCTCGGCAGCTCCATCTTCGCGCGCTCCTGGAATTCGGTCGGGACCGGGCCCGGGCAGAGCGCCGTCACCCTGATGCCGCGGCCCGACAATTCCTGATGCAACGCCTCGGTGAAGGAGAGCACGTAGGCTTTGCTGGCGTAATAGACCGCCATGCCCGGACCGGGCAGAAACGCGGCGATCGAGGCGACGTTGAGAATACCGCCGCGATGGCGCGCGAGACTATCGACGAAGGTCAGCGACAATTCGGTGAGCGCGCGCACGTTAAGATCGACCATGCCGAGTTGCTCGTTGCGGTCGAGGGTCGCGGCTTCGCCCATCAATCCGAAACCGGCATTGTTGACGACGAAGTCGGGCTCGAGTCCGCGCGACACTAATTCGGCGGCGATCTTTGCAACCGCGTCGCGCTGTTCGAGATCGGATGCCAGTACTGTCGGCCGCGGCCGGCCCGCCTTGGCAATTTCATCGGCCAGCGCGTTGAGCCGCTCGGCGCGCCGCGCCACCAGAGCAAGTTCGTGCCCGTTGGCGGCAAATATGCGCGCCAGTTCCGTGCCGATGCCGGCCGAGGCGCCGGTGATCAGCGTGACCGGCTTCATGCGCCGCTCCTGTCATCTTGCTTATCGCCCACGTCCTCCGATGCGACGTCTTCAGATGCGATGTCTTCAGTGGCAATGCCCTCGCCACCGATTCGGCGCCGCAATTCGATCCGCTCGCGCGGCGACACGCCGAGAAGATCGGCGGCGCGCCATAACAGGTTGTCTTCAAGCTCGTCGCGGCGGCCGTCTGCATAAACGATCTCCCACATCATCTCGATGATGCGGGCGCGACCCGCCTCGTTGAGCGAGCGATTGAGCTGATGCGTAAAATGATAAAGGTCGACAGATTCGCGTTCGACCGCCGTCGCCTTGTCGATCAGTTCCGCGGTCGCCGCGTCGTCGAGCGCAAAGTTCTTCTTGATGATGGCGCGGAGCTTGTCGCCCTCGCTCTGCGACATTTCGCCGTCGATCGTGGCCGCATGCACGAGCAGTGCCGCGGCGGCCAGCCGGTAATCGTCATCGGCGAACTGGCTCGGATGCTTTTCGCCATCGACAAAATCGGAAATGAAGCTTTTGAACGATTCGAACATGAGATTGTCCCGCCTCGGCGAACCATATATCGCGACATAAGCGGCCAGGTTCAAGCCTGCCGCATGGCTGGAATCGCGCCCGCTTGCCTATTTGAGCGAATGCGCCTTTCCTAGACGGACATCCGGCCCCGGCCCACCTTTTTCATTCCCGTTCCAACAGTGCTCACAACGATCCGAACCCAAGTGGCAATCATCGGCGGCGGCCCGGCCGGCCTGCTGCTGTCCCATATCCTGCATCGCAACGGTATCGACAGCATCGTGCTGGAACGGCAGAGCCGCCAATATGTGCTGGAGCGGATCCGCGCCGGTGTACTGGAGGCCGGCACTGTCGAACTCTTGCGCGAGGTCGGGCTCGGCGCGCGGATGGACCGTGAGGGCCTGCCCCATGACGGCAGCGGCATCGCCTGGGAAGGCCGGCCGCAATTCTTCATCGACACCAAGAAATTCACCGGCAAGAAGATGATGGCCTATGGCCAGACCGCCATCACCGAAGATCTTTATGAAAAACGTGACGCCGACGGCGGACAAATCATCGACGAAGCCGGCAATGTGCGCCTGCACGACCTGACGTCGGAGCGGCCCTTTGTCACCTATGAGAAAGACGGCATCGAGCGGCGCGTGGATTGCGATTATATCGCCGGCTGCGACGGCTTTCATGGCGTCAGCCGGCCGTCGATTCCGGCCGAGCTACGCAAGACCTAAGAGAAAAGCTATCCGTTCGGCTGGCTCGGTATCATGTCGGAGACGCCGCCTTATCCGGATATCTGCTACTGCTATCACAGCCGCGGCTTCGCGCTCGCGTCGATGCGCAATCCGATGCTGAGCCGCTATTACATCCAGTGCGATCTCGACACCAAATTGGACGACTGGCCCGACGACCGCTTTTGGCAGGAATTCAAAGCGCGCTGTCCGAAAGAGATGGCCGACCAGATCGTCACCGGCCCGTCGATCGAGAAATCCATTGCACCGTTGCGCAGTTTCGTCTCGGAGCCGATGCGTTACGGACGGCTATTCTTGGCTGGCGACGCCGCCCATATCGTGCCGCCGACCGGCGCCAAGGGGCTAAACCTCGCCGTCTCAGACGTGTTTTATCTGTCGCGCGCGCTGACCGAAGTTTTGCGCGCCGGCCGCGCGCATTATCTTGATTGCTATTCCGACATGGCGTTGCGCCGTGTCTGGGGCGCGGCGCGGCTATCGTGGTGGCTGACCATGCTGATGCACCGCTTCCCCGACGAGACGCCGTTCGAGCAAGGTATGCGCATCAATCAGTTCGACTATTTGCAAGCCTCCGAAAATGCCCAAGCGTCGCTCGCCGAGCAATATGTCGGCTTGCCGTTCGAAACGTGACGCGTGAGTTAGGCGCGCGCTGCACGCACTTCGGTGTTGGTCGCCTCACCGGTCGTTTCTGGATCGAGCCGCTCCAGCGAACGCCGCGCCGGCTCGACGCCCCAGACATAGACCGCGACGATCTGTATCGCGACAAGCCCGATCATCAGCCAGCTCACGCCCGGCAGCCCGTAATTGGTAAGCAGCGGGCCGACCACGAAGGGAGAAATAACGGTCGAGGCACGGCCGAGCGTATTGCAGATGCCGTTGGCGCGCAGCCGGATCTCAGTTGGGAACAATTCCGGCGTATAGACGCCGAACAGGATCGAAGTCTGGATATAGATCGCGACGATCAGCACGGCGCCGACCGCCAAGACGATCGCCGGATCGGACGCGGCATTAGAACGGGCGTAGAACCAGCCGGCGATAATGGTCAGGATCGAGGCGCCGATGATGCTCCAGCGCCGTCCGATCGTGTCGGACAGGTAGGCGCCGGCCGCACAGCCGACGAGCGAGGCCCCTGCGAGCATTGCGGTATAGCCGAGCGAGTTGGCGATTGTCAGGCCTTGGCGCAGGAAGAATTGCGGCAGGAAGATCACGAAGCCGAAGATCAAAGTGTTGATCGTGATCAGTAGCCAACTTCCGACCAAGAGGCGCTGCAGGATCGGCGGCCGGAACATCGAAGCCGCGGTGAGCTGCGGCGCGGGCGCGGTGATCGCCGGCGCCGGCAGTACGCTTGTGCCCGCCACTTCTTTCTCGATCGTCTGCAGCAAAGCTTCGGCTTCCGCGGTGCGGCCCTGGGCTTCGAGCCAGCGCGGCGACTCGGGGAGATTTTTTCGCAGATACCAGACGATCAGCGAGCCCACGCCCGCGATAACGAACAGCGGTCGCCAGCCGAAGCTCGGGATGATCAAGTAGCCGAGGATCGCGGTGACAGGAAAACCGCACACCGTCAGGAATGCCAGGAACGCCAGCCAGCGCCCGCGCGTCGCCGGCGGCACGAACTCGGTCAAGGTCGAATAGCCGACCACGATCTCGGCGCCCAGCCCCAGCCCCTGCACGAAGCGGCAGACGATGAGCTGCGGCATGTCCTGCGCGAAAGCCGCCGCCAGCGAGGCCAGTCCGAAAATCAGGAGATTGATCTGATAGGTGAAGCGCCGGCCGAATTTGTCGCCGACAAAGCCGGTGATCAGCGAGCCGATGGTCATGCCGAGAAAAGTCAGCGACATGAATTGCAGGTTCTGCGGCAGCGTCGAGAAGTTGGTGTGGATCGCCGCGGCGAGCACGCTGCCGGCGATGTAAAGATCGTAGCCGTCGAAGAACATGCCGGCGCCAACCAGCCAGAAGATGCGGTAGTGAAACGACGAGATCGGAAGCCGATCGAGACGCGCACCTGCATTGACGGAAGCAGCCATCATTTCCCTCCCCAGCGAACCCTGTCCGCTCTTCGCCCGGTTTTGTTCACCGGATTGGCCGGGATGCTAGCGCAGATGGCCCGGCTACACCACCGGTTGGCAGAGCGGCATAGAGCCCGTTTTCGGCCCGCACTCGCGCCGACCCGGTGGCCATGCCGCCCGCGGTGCATTATGAAAAGGCCCCCAGATTTTGGTGTGCCGGAGAACGCGCTAATGCCCACGTCACTGATCGATTCCGCCATATTTCGCGACATCTTTTCGACCGAAGCGATGCGGCGGGTTTTTTCCGACGAGAACCGCGTCCAAAAATATCTCGACTTCGAAGCGGCGCTGGCGCGGGCGCAGGGCCGGCTCGGCATCATCCCGAAGGCGGCGGAAGAGGAGATCGTCAAGCACTGCAACGCTTCCGAGATCGATTTCCAGAAGCTGAAAGTGCAGACCGAGAAGATCGGCTATCCGGTGCTGCCGGTAGTGCAGCAACTCGTCGCGCTGTGCCGCGACGGGCTCGGCGAGTGGTGCCATTGGGGCGCCACCACGCAGGACATTACCGACAGCGCTACCGTAATGCAGATCCGCGAGGCACTGGTGCTGATCGAAGCGAGCCTGGAGCGGATTTCCGACGCGCTCGCGGGCCTCGCCAAAAAACATCGCGATACGCCGATGGCGGGACGCAGCAATCTGCAACAGGCGGTGCCGATCACCTTCGGCTACAAGATGGCGACCCTCCTTGCCGCCTTCGAGCGCCACAAGCAGCGCCTGAAAGAGTTGCGCGCCCGTGTTCTCGTCGGCGAATTCGGCGGCGCGGCCGGCACGCTGTCCTCGCTCAGCGGCCGGGGGCTGGCGACGCAAGCCGAGCTGATGAAGGAACTGAAGCTCGGCCAGCCGGCGATCGCCTGGCATACTGTCCGCGATACGATCGCGGAAGCTGGTTGTTTTCTGGGCCTGGTCACCGGCACCTGCGGCAAGATCGCCTTCGACGTGAAGCTGATGATGCAGACGGAGGTGGAGGAGCTCTACGAGCCGTTCCACGAAGGCCGAGGCTCGTCCTCGACCATGCCGCAGAAACGCAATCCGATTTCGTCGGTCTATATCACCGCGCTGACGTCGGTGGTGCGCCAGCAGGTCGCCGCCTTGCTCGACGCCATGGTCGAAGATCATGAGCGCGCCACCGGCCCGTGGGAAATCGAGTGGATCGTGCTGCCGGAAATTTTCTCCTTCACCGCGGGCGCGCTTTCGCAGACCGAATTCGTGCTGACCGGATTGCAGGTCGACGAAAAGAAAATGCGCTCGAACCTCGATTTAACCAAAGGCTTGATCGTCTCGGAAGCTGTGATGATGGGGCTCGGCCCCTATCTCGGCCGCCAATACGCGCACGACCTCGTCTACGACATCTGCCGCAAAGTGGTGGCGACCGGCCGGCCGCTGGTCGATCTCCTCGCCGAAAACGCGGAAATCACCAAGCACCTCGACCGCGCGGCTTTGGCGAAACTCTGCGATCCGGCGAACTATCTCGGCGAAGCCGGGGCGATGGTCGATCGCGTGCTGGCGATGCGGGGGAAGTAGCTGGACGTCATTCCGGGGCGCGCGAAGCGCGAGCCCGGAATCCATACTCACTGTTTAACGAGTAGTGGCTCGGCGTTCCAACGGCGGGATTTGTGGTTATGGATTCCGGGCCCGTGGGTTTCACCCGCGTCCCGGAATGACAGGGATCACTCCGCCGCCGCGGCCTTCGCCGCCGCCTGCTCGCGCACGAACTTGTCGATCGCCAATTGATCGACCTTGCCGGAGCCGAGCATCGGCATTTTGTCGAGCACGATGATTTCCGCCGGGAACATCAATTCGGCGGCGTGTTTGCTGCGCGCGTAGGTGATGAAATCGGAGCGGGTCGCGCCGTGCTTGTCGGTGACCATGACGAGGCGCTCGCCTTTGCGCGGATCGGGGGCCGCGGCCACCGCCGTGATGTTGCCCGGCCACAGCTCCGCCGCCAGCATTTCCACAGCCGCCAGCGACACCATCTCGCCGCCGACCTTGGCGAAGCGCTTGGCGCGGCCTTTAATGCTGATAAAGCCTTGCTCGTCGATGATGACGATGTCGCCGGAATCGTGCCAGCCTTCCGGCGGCGGTTCCAGCAGGCCCGGCCTGTCGGCGCGCAGATAACCAAGCATCACGTTCGGCCCTCGCACGAAGAGCCGGCCGCCTTCGTCGACACCCTCGACCTTGTCGAGCCGCGCTTCCATGCCGGGCAGAAGCCGACCGACGCTGCCGAATTTATTGAACATCGGCGTGTTGAGCGCCAGGACCGGCGCCGTTTCGGTCAAGCCATAGCCTTCGAGAATGCGCAGGCCGAATTTCTCCAGATAGATCTGTCGCGTCGACCCGCGCACGGCCTCGGCGCCGGCGAGCACATAGCGCAACGAACGGAAGTCGTAAGGGTTCGCCATGCGCGCATAGCCGTTGAGGAACGTGTCGGTGCCGAACATCGCCGTCGCGCACCAGCCGTAAACCAATTCGGGAACGGTGCGATAATGCAGCGGCGAGGGATAGAGATAGATCGGCACGCCGGAAATCAGCGGCAGTATGACGCCGCCGGTGAACCCGAAGGAGTGGAATACCGGCAGCGCGTTGAACAGCCTGTCCTCACGGCCAAAGTCGATGCGGGCCGCAATTTGCGCGACGTTCGTTATCATGTTGCGGTGAGACAGCACGACGCCCTTGGGCAGGCCCTCCGTTCCCGACGTGAACAGGACCACCGCCCAGTCGTCGGGCTTGCGCGCAACCAGCGGCTTCTTCCAACCGAGCAAGCCGCGAAGCTTGTCGATCGTGCCGACCGTCTTGCGGACGTCTTCCAGATAAACGAGGCGGAGCTGCTTCTCGAGCTGCGCCACCAGGTTATCCAGCCGGCCTTTTTCGACGAAGGTGCGCGAGGTGAGGATAGTGTCCACTTCCGCGGCCCGGCAGGCGCCAAGAATATTCGCGGCTCCGGCGCTGAAATTGATCATCGCCGGCACGCGTCCGGCCGACGACACCGCGAGCATCGTCACCACGGCGCCGTTGGAGGTCGGCAGCATGACGCCGAGCGCACGGCCTTCGGGGGCGAACGGCATCAGCTTGCGGCCGAGGACCGCGATCGCGAGCAGGAGTTTCTTGTAGGAAAGCTGGCCGCTTACCGGATCTTCCACCGCGGGCCAAGCCGGGCCGTGAGTCTTTGCCGCGTCAATCACCGCTTCGACCAAAGTGCGGTCGGTCGGCGTCGTCCGGTAGATGAGGTCGGACATGATCGTGTAGAGCGCAGCGCCCGCGGCCTGGCGCCGCTTGCGGCCCTTGATGTCCGGATCGACCTTGAGCTTGACCGGATCGAGAATTGTGACGGTGATTTTCGGAAACCACCGGCGGCGCACCTGCGAGCTTTTCAGGCGGCTGAAAATCGAGGCCTCGGGCCCGTCGATGCGCACCGGCACCACCATCGCGTCCGACTTGTCGGCGATCATCGCCGCGCCGTCGTATACCTTCATCAAGCTGCCGGTGACGGTGATACGGCCCTCCGGGAAGATCACAAGAGAGTTGCCGTCGCGCACGGCGTTGATGATGGCGCGCAATGAAAACGGCTTGAGCGGATCGAGCGCCATGGTGCGCACGAATTTAAGGAACGGCTGGATCCACCAGCGCTGCGACATCGCCACGTCGACGGCAAAGACCGGGCGTTTCGGTAGGATCGCCATCGCCAGCGGCGGGTCGAGGAAGCTCACATGGTTGAGCGCGATGATGGCATTCCGGCCGGCTTTGTCGATGTTCTCCAAGCCTTTGACTTCGAGCCGGAAGAACGCGCGGAATACGATCGACAGAAAATCGTTCAGCCAGCTCGCCGGCATGGTGAAGCCGATGGCGACGGCGACCAGAAGATTAGCCGCGCCGAGGAACGCGAACAGAACCGGCGTGCCGAAGTCGAATTTTTGCAGCACTGCGAGTATGAGCGCGCCGACCACCATGAAAGCGGCGTTGAACACATTGACCGCCGCCACCACGCGGGCGCGGCGATCGGCGCCGGCCCAAACTTGCACCGCAGTGAATACCGGCACGATGAACAGGCCGCCGGCAATCGCCAGTCCCGCCAGATCGAGCGCGATGTGAAGGCTGTAGCGCGAGGCAAAGTAGCCGGCGATTCCCATCGGGCTGGTCGCAGGCGTAATGGCGGACGCCGTCCAGCCGAGATCGAGCGCGAACAGGCCGATCAACACCGCGCCGACCAGCGTCGGCAACAGCACGATGCGCCCAGCCGCGAGCCAAGCGGCAAGACCGGAGCCGATGGCGACCGACACCGAGAAGATGGTGAGGAACAGCGTGACGACTTCTTCTTTGCCGCCGACGTCGTGCGAGACCAGCGGCGGCAACAGCGACAGAACCAGCGCGCCGACGAGCCAGAACCAGCTCGCGACGACGGCGCCCCACCACAGCCGCGGATCGGCGCGCACTTGTCCGATCAGCGATCCGGTAGAAACGAAAATGTTGCGATTGATGGGGAGATCGGGAGCGCCCGCGGCGACCTTCGGGATCAACAGACTCGACAGGTAGCTGGCGACCGCGGTCAGGATCATCAGCCAGGCGAAATGGATCGGACTGCTGTTGCCGTTGGCGGCGATGCCGGCGACGATCGTACCGAGCAGAATAGCAAGGAAGGTGCCGCCTTCGATCAGCGCATTGCCGGAGGGCAACTCGTGGCGCGGCAAGAGGTCGGGCAGGATGCCGTATTTGACCGGGCCGAACAGCGACGCGAGGGTGCCGAACAGAAGCACCGCGGCGAACAACAAGGACAGCGAGTGAAATGCGAAGCCCGCGACCCCGACCACGGCGGCGCCGATCTCGACGAGCTTAACGCGCTGCGCGATGAAGGATTTGTCGTAACGGTCGGCCAACTCGCCGCCGAGGCCGGAAAGAAAAAAGAACGGTGCGATCAGCGTCGCCCCGGCGAGCGTGATCAAAACCCCGGAATTGGCGCCTGACACTTCGTAGAGAATGACGAAGACCAGCGCCGTCTTGAGAAAATTGTCGCCGAACGCCGCGAAGAACTGACACCAGAACAGCGGCGCGAAACGGCGCGACGTCATCAGCGATATGGACATGGACCTGACCTGGCTCTGCCGGCGCCTTAGCCGTTCCTCTTCCCCGGCCGTCCGCTAGATCACTCGCCAGCGCCGGCTGCCGCGCCAGTCTAGCCGCCGGCGGCGGCATTGGCGACGTGAGCCGGGCATAGTGACGCGGAGACGCCGGGAAATCTCACGCGGACGCAGCTTTTCGCAAATTTGACTATAAAATCAATGATAAAGCGCGCAATTGATAGGGCGGCATCAAGGCCCTATGGTGCCGCCGCCTCGCCATTTCCTCGCGATTTAGATCGGAAGACACGTTCATGCTGCACGCATTGACCCTCCGGACCACCCGGCGCGCATTCATGGTTGCTGCGGCGGCGCTCGGCGGCGCCGCGCTCAGCCGCAGCGCCCTGGCAGACACCTATCCGAGCCGGCCGGTCCGCCTGGTGCTACCGCTCGGCCCCGGCGGCGTCGGCGATATCAGCGCCCGCATCGTCGCCGACAAGCTCAGCGACAAGCTCGGCCAGCATTTCTTCATCGAGAACATGCCGAGCCCCGATGGTCTCGTTGCCGGGCGCACCGTGCTCAATGCCGCGCCTGACGGCTATACGCTTTTGCTGTTGACCGGCGGCATCGCGAGCTCGGTGCCGCAGTACAAGCAGTTCCCGCTCGACATCAATTCCTTGGTGCCGATTTCCTCGATCGGCTATTTTGACTGCATGATGGTGGTCGACGCCAAATCGCCATTCCAGAATTTGACCGACTTCCTCGCTGCCGCCAAAGCCAAGCCGGGCGCGCTCAATGTCGGCACCATCAGCGCCGGTGGCGTGCAAAACCTCACCGCCAATTACTTCAAACAGGCGAGCGGCGCCAATGTCGTCATCGTGCCGTTCCGCACCACGCCGGACACGGTCATCGCGCTGATGCGCGACGACGTGCAGATGGTGATCGATTTTTACGCGGCGCTGAAATCGGGGCTAGATAGCGGCGAGTTGCGCGCCATCGCCTGGACCGGCCCAAAGCCGTCGCCGGCGCTGCCCAACGTGCCGACCGCGAGTTCGCAAGGCATCAAGGATTTCCATGCCGCATCGTGGAATTCACTTTATGCCAGGACCGGAACGCCGCAGCCGGTGATCGACACACTGAACAAGGCGCTGCACGAAGTGCTCGCCGAACCCGACGTCAAGCAGAAGCTCCTTGCGCTTGGCATCGATTCGCGCGCGAGCACGCCGGCGGAGATGGATCAGCAATTCAAGACCGACGTGGCGCAATGGGCGGCCGTGATCGACCGCGCCGGCATCGAGAAGAAATAAGCCGCCATTGGCGAATCCGCCGCTGCGTTAGCGCGTATCCAACACATCGCTCACCTTGGCGGCCGGCGACGGCGTCGGGCGTGGTCGGGCGCCTTCAACAAGCAAGTCTCCGGGGGAGATCGTCTGAAACTCCGTCGCTGCCTCGCCTACTCCCTAGGCGTCGGATGGCAGAGTCATCAGAACCCCGGTGCGTGCTCGACCTGGTCATACCAGTCGAAGCCCATGTCTTTGACGATGCGATTGCTCATGACGATGATGCGGCACTCCTGGCCGGCATTGGCGAAGTGCTGATGCATGGTGAAGGGCGGGATGTAGACATAATCGCCGACTGTCCATTCGAACTTCTTCGGCGTATCGGACCATTGCCAATCGAAAGCTTCCAGACAGTCCCAATTCAAATCCCAGTGCAGATCGTAGCCGGAGCCCTCGACCACGAAGAACAATTCCTCCCACATGTGGCGATGCTTGCCAGACTTCTCGCCATCCTTGAGGAATTGCATATAGGCTTCGATGCAGCACTCGCGCGTGTGCATCTTCTGGTTCACGAGATGCTTGATCAGGCCGTCGGGCGAACGCTCCCACGGCATGTCCTTGGCTTTGACGACGTTCGGCAGGGTCGCGTAGTCGGCGCGGAACTTTTCCGATTCGACCATCGCTTCGGCGAGGAAATTACTGTTGGCTGAACCTGACAGTGCGGCTTGTTTGTCTTCGAACGACGGCATGATTTTCCTAAAAACTCAGAGGTCGGTCGGCGGGTGAAATTCGGTGATTCCGGGCGGCAATTTGTCGGTCGGCCACTCGACCATCTTTTGAAACAAAAGATGCATAAACAGGAACAGCGGCTTTGCCTTGAACACCAGGAGGATGCAGGATTCCTTCTCGTCGTCGTTGAAGTGCTGGTGCACGCAGCCGTTCTCGACCAGCATCACGTCGCCAGCCTCCCATTTCATGTAGCGGCCGTCATGCACGTCGTGGCCGTGGCCCTTGAGCACGTAGAACACCGCGCTGTTGAGATGGCCGTGCTTCTGGCCGGCATTGAGCGGCGCATAGCACTCGATGTGGGATTCGATCGACTGCACGATATTGACGGCGCTCGGCGAGATGACGTGCTTGCCGTACATCGCCGGCCCGCCCTTCCAGGGATGATCCTTGGACGAGTAAACGCGAGGTTCCTCGAGCAGCTGCTTATAGACGTGGCTGTAGGTGCCTTCCAGCGCCCGCACGAAAGTGCGCTTCTTGGCCCAGCGCTCCCATTTGCCGTGCTTGATCTCGTCGGCGTCTTCCGCGGACGGCTTATTGTGGCCGAGGCCGGGAGTTTCGTGTTCGAGCATTCCAGTCATGCGCGCTCCGTGTTTTTCGCGGTGCTGCGGCCAACGCGGGTTCCGCTGCGAACTGCCGGAAAATCGTCCCGCGCGGCGCTTCGTCGAGGTCATTACGGGATTTCCGCAAGGGGTGCAATCGAATGACAATACTGACCGCGACAGTCGGACGCGCCACCGGCGGCAGCGCTGGCGGAGCGCGTGCAACACGTTAGAATGACGAATAAATCAAATCGGGGGGACGTCAGATGAGGTCGAATGCGACCGGGGGAGCCGCGCGGATCGCGGCCGCGATTCGCGGGTTCGGGGCGCTCCTTGCATTCGCGGCACTCCTGCCCCAGACGGCGCGGGCGGAAGACCCCGCCGCGTTCTATGCTGGCAAGTCGATCGACCTGCAGATCGGCTATAGCGTCGGCGGCGGCTATGACCTTTATGGCCGGCTCCTGGCGCGGCATCTCGGCAAGCACATTCCGGGAAATCCAACCATCGTACCGATGAACATGGCAGGCGCCGGCAGCCTCCGCCTCGCCAATTTTCTTTATTCCGCTGCCCCGCGCGACGGCACGGTGTTCGGCACGACAGCCCGCGGCATCGCCTTCGACCCGCTGCTCAACCAGAACGGCGCGTTATATGACGCGACGAAATTCTCCTGGATCGGCAGCGCCAATAACGAGGTGAGCGTCTGCGTCGCATTGACAACCGCAGGCATCACCAGGTTCGACGAGCTCTACACCAAGCCGCTGACCATCGGCTCGACCGGGACCGCCGACGACACCTACCAGTTTCCGGCTGTCGTCAATAAGGTGCTGGGAACGAAGTTCAAGATCATCACCGGCTATCCGGGCGGCAATGACGTGAGCCTTGCCATCGAGCGCGGCGAGGTCGACGGCCGCTGCGGCTGGTCGTGGTCGAGCCTCACGACGACACGGCCGACCTGGGTCGCGACCAAGAAGATCGTCGTCCTGGTGCAGATGTCGCTGGCCAAGCATCCCGATCTTCCCGATGTGCCGCTGATCATGGATTTGGCCAAGACCGACGAGCAGCGCCAGATCTTCAAGCTGATCTTCTCGCGCCAGGTCATGGGCCGCCCGTTCCTCGCGCCGCCCGGCATACCCGCCGACCGGTTGGCGGCGCTGCGCAAGGCCTTCGACGACACGATGGCCGACAAGGATTTCCGCGCCGATGCCGATAAAAATAAAATTGAGATAAACCCGGTGTCCGGCGAACAGATCCAAGCGCTGGTCAAAGAAGGCTATCAGACCGCGCCGGATATCGTGAAGAAAGCCGCCGCAGCGTTGCAGTAGCGCTCGAATGACTCTCTTAAATCAGCCGGGTATATTCGCGCAGCGCCGGAAACAGATCGCCAAGAAGCGATTGCGGCCAGGCGACTTGCAGTCCCCACTGAAAGACGACCCAGCACAGGAGCGTGGTCGCCAAGGCATAAGCAAGCGAATGCAGCCGCGGCTCGCCGAAGCCGAAGCTCATATAGGCGAAGACGAACACCGCGATGGCGGGAATGAACCCGATCAGCGCGACCAGGCCGATGAACGCCGCCATCCAAGCAAAGAAATAGACGGCCCGCCGCCGCACGACATCGTCGGTCACGCCGAGATCGCTGACATGAGCGCTTACTTTCACGCCGGAATCGGCATGGGCGACCGCCGCTTGCTGCGGACCGAGCAGCTCGTAAACAAGATTGAGCACGGCAGCGACCAGCGCCATGCCACAGGCGGTGAGCGGCACGAGCTTGGCGTCGTGCGGCCAACTCGCCGACGAGATGATGGCGGAAACGATCAGCACGATGACGGCGAGTGAAAATGCCGGTCCGGCGCCGAACTGTGCCTTGCGGCTGCCGACTTGCCGGAACTCGGTGACCAGCGTCACCACGATCTGTGAGATCGGCCGGTACAGCGCCCAGACGACGCAAGCGAGGATCGCCAGCACCGCCGGCCGGTAGAGCCAGCCCCAGCCGTAAAGCTGCGTCGAGATGAACAGGTAGCGCTCGAAAATCGCGCCGACGACGATGCCGAGCACCATCGGCGGCCGCGGCCAGCCCAGCCGCTTCATGATCCAGCCGATCACGCCGAAGAACAGCAGCGAATACAGGTCGCCCCAATCGTGCTCGCCGTCGAAGGCGGCGACGAAAACCAGTGCGATGATGATCGGCAAAAGCACTTCCGGCCGGACGCGCGAGATCTGCGCCAGCCAGCCGCTGCACAAAATGCAGATCACGGCGCCGATGACATGCGCCAGCGTCAGGCTCCAGACGATCATGTAGGTGAGATCGAGATGCTTGGTCAGCATTTCCGGGCCGGGCGTCAGCCCGTGCATCAGGAAGGCGCCGAGCAGGATCGCCATCGACGCGCCGGCCGGCACGCCAAAGGCAATGGTCGGCACAAGGTGACCGCCCTCTTTCGCGTTGTTCGACGCTTCCGGCGCGATCACACCGCGCACATCGCCGGTGCCGAAAGTCTCCGAATTTTTTTCCGTGCGCTGGGCATAGCCATAGGCGATCCAGTCGATCACCGCCGAACCGATGCCGGGAATGGCGCCAAGCCCGGTGCCGAGAACGCCGCAGCGCAGGACGAGCCACCAGTTGCGCCCCACATCGCGCACGCCTTCCCATTGGCTCGAGAGATTGATCTTCGGCGCGTTGTCGCCGGCAATGCGCTTGCGCGACACCGCAAGCTCGGCGAGCTCCGGCAGCGCGAAAATGCCGAGCGTCGCCGGAATGAGCGGCACGCCGTCCCAGAGATAAAGCCAATCGAAGGTCCAGCGCAGCGTGCCGCTTTGCGCGCGTGAGCCGACCATCGCAATCATGAGCCCGAGCCCGGCGGCGGTAAGACCCTTCAACGGCGCGCGGCCGGACAGCGTCGCCACCATCGACATGCCGAACAGCGTAAAGGCCAACAGCTCGGGCGACCCGATGGCGAGCATGATCGGACGCAGGACTGGAATGCTGATCGCCAAGACGATGGCGCCGACGATGCCGCCGGCGAGCGATGATGCAAAGCCGGCGCCGAAAGCGCGCCCGGCTTCGCCCTTGCGCGCCATGGCATGGCCGTCGATCACGGTTGCTGCCGCGCCGACATGGCCGGGCACGCCGAACAGCACGGCGGTGATGAAATCCGACGACGTGATCACCGCCGCCATGCCGAGAAGAAGCGCAAAGGCGGTATATTCGTCCATGTTGTAGGTGAACGGGATCAGCATCGCCAAACCGACGATGCCGCTGAGGCCGGGGAGCACCCCAATAGCGAGACCGATCAGGACGCCGAGGAACAGGAACATGAGCCGCGTCGGCTCAAGTAGGAGTTGCAGCGCGTGTAAGGCGCTGGCCAACATGTCCGGCTGCATTTAGCGGTGACTCCCCTTGCTCCCTGCGGCATCGCGCCCGAAACCTGCAGTGGCGTCAAGCCCAGGATAGCGTCCAGGATAGCGTCCATGATAGCCGTGCTAGAGTGATGCTAGACTAGCTTTTTGCCGCAGGGTCGCGCGGCGCGCTGCACTAAGGCCAAAGAGCCCAAAAGAGGCAATAAGGGCGGGAACGCTAACCGAGGAAGGACCAGACGTGGCTATGGGAATTTTGCGTCATCGAATTGTTCGCGTTATCGCGGCCGCGCTGGTCGCGGTCATCGCACCAGCCGCAATCGTTCTCGCGCAAAGCGTCGAGGAATTTTACAAGAACCGCGATATGGACCTCTATGTCGGCTACTCGACCGGCGGCGCCTACGACTTCTATGCCCGCGTGATCGGCCGCCATATGGGCGCACATATCCCCGGCAATCCGACGCTGGTGCCCAAGAACATGGAAGGCGCCGGCAGTCTGCGTCTCGCCAACTACCTCTATCGCGTCGCGCCGCAAGACGGTTCCGCGATCGGCACCATCGGGCGCGGCATCGCCTTCGATCCGCTCTTGATCGGCCAAGGCGACGCCTTCGACGCGCAGAAATTCAGTTGGATCGGCAGCGCCAATAACGAAGTCAGCGTCTGCGTGGCGATGAAGGATTCCGGCATTACCAAGTTCGAGGACCTGTTCACCAAGGAGCTCACGGTCGGCGGCACCGGCGCCAGCGCCGACACCGATCAGTTCCCGCGCGTGCTCAACGGCGTGCTCGGCACCCATTTCAAGATCGTCGAAGGCTATCCCGGCGGCAATGACGTCGTGCTGGCGATGGAACGCGGCGAGGTGAAGGGCCGCTGCGGCTGGTCGTGGTCGAGCGTGAAGACGACGCACAAGGATTGGCTCGACGACAAGCGCATGATCGTCCTGGTCCAGCTCTCGCTGACCAAGCACCCTGAAATGCCGGACGTGCCGCTCATCACCGACTACGCCAAGACCGACGAGCAGCGGCAGATCCTGAAGATGATCTTCGCGCGCAACGTCATGGGCCGACCCTATGTCGCGCCGCCCAATTTGCCGGCGGACCGCTTGGCGGCGCTGCGCCAGGCCTTCATGGACACGATGAAGGACAAGGACTTTTTGGCCGAAGCCGACAAGACCCGGCTCGAAGTCAATCCGGTTTCCGGCGCGGACGTCGAGAAACTCGTCAAGGACGTCTATGCCACCCCGCCCGACATCGTCGCCAAAGCCAAGGCGGCCGCCGCCACAAAGTGAGGCAATGAAGCGCGGATTCTGCGAAATGCCGCTCGATCGCGTTTAGAGCATGATCCGGAAAAAGCCTGCCCTCTGACTTGATCCGCTTCACGCGCGCCTGACCACAGCCGGCATCCAGTTCACGGCGCGGCGCGACAATCTCGTCTCGGACGTTTCGTCGTCATAGTTCGACGTGGCGGGCGCTTGCGTAAAGCGCGCGCGATCGGCGAGGCAGTTCACATTGACGACGGCGCGCAATCCTGCCGCCGTCTCACAAACCGCGCCAATATAATTGCCGCAGCGCCGGCAAACGTAATAGTCGGCGGTGGCCGAGCCGAAACGGTAAGGCTCGACCAAGGACCAATCGTCGGCCCACATTTCGAACAATCCGTCGGCATCGGCGACCGTGCGCGTGCTATGCGCCCGGCAAAACGAGCAGGCGCAGGCGCGCAGCGGACTCTCTTGCGGCGTTTTCGAGAGCTGCAAGCGCACGTGGATATTGCCGCAGTGACAGCCGCCGAGATGTTCCATGTTCGTCGTCTCTTTCGCCGATCCTGCCGCTCGCCCTATACGCGAAGCATAACTTAAGCGATCGCGCCCAGCGCTACGCGCAACGCCTTGGCATTGCCGCCGCGCAATTCGCGCTCGATGGCCCGATGCGTTTTGCGCCAGATCGGCACCGCCTCCGCTAGCAAAGCCCGCCCAGCAGATGTCAATGTCAGTCGCCGGCTGCGACGGTCGGTGGGATCGGGCGAAATCTTCACCAGCCCGCGCCGTTCGAGCGGCTTGAGCGCCGCCGTGAGCGTGGTGCGGTCCATCGCCAGAAGCTGCGCCACCGGGCCGGGCGACGGCGGTTCCGGGCGGTTGAGCGAGATTAGCAGCGAAAACTGTCCGTTGGTCAGCCCGACCGGCCGCAACGCTTCATCGAAGCGGCGCGCCAGAATGCGCGCCGCGCGTTGCGTATGCAGGCAAAGACAAGCGTCCCGGACTTCAATCGTGACCGAGAAAGGGACCGTCCTTGACATGCCGCTATCTAGGTTGATATCAACTTATTTGTCAAGTTTCGAAACTATTTTCTCCCCCGTAAAATGATGTGAGGACGTAATGTCGACGAACGTTATGCACGAAATGTCGATCGGAACCTTTGCGCCGACGCTGGGCACGCTATCCAATCTTCTCGACAAAGGCGCCGAGCATATGCGCGACGAGAAGCGCGATCCTGACACGCTGGTCACCGCGCGGCTTGCGCCCGACATGTTTGCGCTGGCCAAACAGGTGCAGATCGCGTGCGATTTCGCCAAAAATTCCACTGCCATCCTCGCCGGGAAGACGGCGCCGAGTTTCGAGGACAAAGAGAAAACCATTGCCGAGCTCAAGGACCGAATCGCGCGAACCGTGAAATATCTCGAAACCTTCGCGGCTTCCGCCTTCGACGCCGCGGCCGATCGCCAGATCAAATATCCTTTGCAAGACGAACTCGCGCTGGAGATGAACGGGTTTCAGTTCTTGCGCGATTGGACGCTGCCGAATTTCTATTTTCACGTCGTTACCGCCTACGACATCATGCGCCACAACGGCGTCACTATCGGCAAGCGGGATTACATGGCGCATATCGGCTACGCGATTCGCCAGCCGGCATGAGGCGCGCTTTTTATATTTCCAATGTTCCGCGCATCATCAGCACGCAGCACCCGCCGATCGACATGGCGATGACCTCACCGTTTCGCTTTTCGGCCGAGGCTCAGGCAGGCTGGGGCGGCCCATGGCGACTCCTTGTGCGATACGAAGCTTCGGCGTCAGATCGCGCTCGGGGCGCAGGCTCGCGCCCGAGCACGACCGCCGGCAGGTTGCCTGCCGAATTTCTTTTCAGTGAAAACGTCCACAGTGGCGAATTCGGGCCGCATCTAAGATCCCTCACCAATGAGCAGTCTATCCGAGTCGTCCTTGAGCGCCACACCCGACAGGCCTCGCGCGCGCATGGTGCGGAGAAGATGCGCGAGCTTAAAAGCGGCGGAGTCATAGTCGATGCCTTCGGGGCGGATGTTGGAGATGCAATTGCGCTCGGCGTCGTTGGTGCCCGCTCGCGGTTGCCAGGTCAAATAAGCGCCCATGCTGTCGGGTGCCGACAAGCCTGGGCGTTCTCCGATCAGCACCACAACGCACTTGGCTGCGAGCATGGCGGCAACCGCGTCGCCGGCCGCGACCCGGCCGTGGCGGACGATGACGAGCGGAGCGATCTTCCAGCCTTCTGCCCGGAGCGCCGGCATCGTTCGGGAGAGGACCGGTCGGGCGTGAAGCTGCACGGCGCGCGCCGATAATCCGTCGGCAATGACGAACACGACGTCATAATCGCCGCGATAAGCGGCCAGCGCCATATCCGCTCCGGCGGCCAGGCGGCGGCCAAGGTCGGGCCGCATCAAATATGTCTGCCGATCCTCGGCCGCGCTGGCGATGGAAATGACCGGACCACCGAGCCTGGCCAAGTCTGCCGTCAATCTCGCTTCGTCAAGCGGCGCATGCACAGCGTCGCGAGCACAGGCATGCGCGAGCCGGCAGTCGAGCATTTCGCGGGTCGCCAGCGACGCGCCTGAGCGCCGCAGTCCGATGCGCGCCGCCGTGAGCCGACGCAAGCCGGCCCAGATTTCGCTTTCAGGCTTCATGGGTAAGCAGCGCGCGAAAGTGACTGGGCAGACCGCGCGGGCGGATGCGATTGGCGGCGTCGATAAAACCTTGCCGCCCGAGCCAGGCTTCGAATTCCGGCGCCGGGCGGCGGCCGAACAGATCGCGCATGGCGAGCGCGTCGTGGAACGACGTGCTCTGATAGCCGAGCATGATGTCGTCGGCGCCCGGCACGCCCATCACGAAATTGACCCCGGCCGCGACCAGAAGCGCCAACAGCGCGTCCATATCGTCCTGATCGGCTTCCGCATGATTGGTGTAGCAAACATCGACGCCCATCGGCACGCCCAGGAGTTTGGCGCAGAAATGATCCTCCAACCCGGCGCGCGTAATCTGCTTGCCGTCGAACAGATATTCCGGCCCGATGAAGCCGACCACGGTATTGACCAAGAGCGGCTTGAATGTCCGCGCCACCACATAAGCGCGCGCTTCGATTGTTTGCTGGTCGGCGCCGTGATGCGCATTGGCCGAAAGCGCGCTGCCCTGCCCGGTTTCGAAATACATGACATTGTCGCCCGCCGTGCCGCGGCGAAGCGACAACGCGGCGTCGCGTGCTTCTTTCAGGAGCGCGAGATCGATGCCGAAGCTCCTATTGGCCGCCTCGGTGCCCGCGATCGACTGAAACACGATGTCCACCGGCGCGCCCTTGCCGATCAGGCCGAGCGTCGTCGTCACATGCGCCAACACGCAGCTCTGCGTCGGGATGTCGAGTTTCGAGATGATCTCGTCGAGCATCGACAGCAGTGTGTGCGTGCTCGCGGGACTGTCGGTCGCCGGATTGATGCCGATCATCGCGTCGCCGGAGCCGAGCAGAAGCCCGTCGAAGATACTCGCCGCGATGCCGCGCGCGTCATCGGTCGGATGATTGGGCTGCAGCCGCACCGACAACCGGCCGGGCAGGCCCAATGTGTTGCGGAAGGACGTCACCACCGAACATTTCGCGGCAATGGCCATCAAATCCTGCAAGCGGCAGATTTTGCTGACGGCCGCCGCCATTTCCGGCGTGAGACCCGGCGCCAGCGCCGACAACAACGGCGCGGTGGTCTCATCGGCCAGGAGCCAATCACGAAAGCCGCCGACGGTCAGATGCGCGATCGGCGCCAAGGCTTTGCGGTCATGGCTGTCGATGATGAGGCGGGTGACTTCGTCGCACTCATAAGGAACGATCGCTTCGTTCAGGAATGTCGCCAGCGGCAGATCGGCCAGCGCAAATTGCGCGGCGACGCGCTCCTCGCCGCTGTCCGCGGCGACCCCCGCGAGCCGGTCGCCGCTGCGCAACGGCGAGGCTTTGGCCAGCAGCGTCTTGAGATCGGCGAATGCATAACGGCGAGTTCCGATCGTTGTGGTGTACATATTAGGAACTCGATAATTGAATGAACTCGCCGCGACTATACGAATTCTCAGGCGCCCGCGGGCGCGAAAATTTTAGGCGCACCAAAGCCCCCCACGCCACCTCACCATCAATTGGCGATACCGAAGCCGACCGTAATCCTCACCCGCAACGAATCCTCGCCTGCGGAGATCGGCGCCGGCATCGCGGCCGACACTTTCGCCATCATCGGCATGGGCGGCGCATATTCCGGGTCTTCCGTGATCCACACCACGCGGCCCAGCGTGACGCCGGACGCCTTGGCATAAATCTCGGCTTTGCGCTTGGCGTCGGCGACCGCTGCTTCGCGGGCCTGGTCGAGGATCTTCGACGGATTGGCGTGCAGGAATTCTATGTTGCCGACATTGGTCACGCCGGCCGCGACCAGCCGGTCGAGAACATCGCCGACCTTGCCGATATCGCGGATCGTCAGGTTGACCTGATTGCTGACGCTGTAACCGGACAGCTTCGCTTCGCCGTGCGGGTCCGGCGGCGCGTAGATCGGCTGGATCGAGAAACGCGATGTCTGGATGTCCTTCTGCGCGACACCGGAGTCCCGCAGCGCCGATGTGATGGCCGCCATCAACTTGGAATTGGCATCGGTCGCCTCTTTGACGGACTTGCCCCTTGTCGTCACGCCGCCGTTGATCTCCGCATAATCAGGCGCGACGCTGACGCTGCCTTCACCGAGCACGACCACGCGGCCCTCGGACGCGGACTGCGCCTGCTGCGCCGGCGCGGATTGCGGCTGCTGCGCTTGCGCGTTCGCGGCAAAGACTATCGCTGCAAGCACGGCCGCGCCGGACAGAAACGAAATGATTCGAACAGTACGAATTGCTGCGAGATGCGACGCAGTCATGAACGACCTCCATGATCTTCCGCTCAATGCTGCAGAGGTAGTGAGCATAAATGTTCGAAGCAGGGCGCTGGCGCCGTATTGAACCGATATTGCAATATTAGCGACAAATATGCGTCGCGGTTGCGCGATTGGCGGCGCCCTGTCGCGACGGTCGGATCGAACGTCTGTCAGGAATTCTGCTTCGCCCGGCCGATGCGGCGCGGGCCGTGATCGGTGACGCCGAGGTGCATCTCCAGCGCCGCGCGGTCGCCGGCAAGCGTGGCGCTGGCGGCAGAATGAACCACGCAGCCGCGCTCCAGGATGATGGCGTGGTTCGTGACCGGGAGAATTTTCTTGGCGTTTTGCTCAACCAAGATCGCCGACATGCCTTCGTCGCGGATGATGCGGCGCAGCGCCGCCAAAAGTTCCTCGACGATGATTGGCGCTAGTCCTTCGAGCGGCTCGTCGAGCAGCATGACCCGCGGATTGAGCACGAGCGCGCGGGCGACTGCGAGCATCTGCTGCTCGCCGCCTGAGAGCTGATTGCCCAGATTCCGGCGCCGCTCCGCGAGCCGCGGGAACATCGTGTAGACCTTTTCCGGGCTCCAGCGGCCCGGCTGCGCCACCGCCGTGAGATTTTCGTGCACGGTGAGCGATTTGAAAATGTTGCGCTCCTGTGGCACCCAGCCGACGCCGCTATGGGCGCGCTGCTCCGGGCGCATCCTCGTTATGTCCGTGCCGTCGAGGGCGATCTTGCCGCCGAAATAATGCGTGACGCCGACCACGGTGTTGATCAGCGTCGTCTTGCCCATGCCGTTGCGGCCGAGAAGCGCGATCGCCTCACCCTCACGGAGCGACAGCGAAACGTCGGAGAGAACGACCGCCTCGCCGTAGCCGGCGCATAGCTGCTCGATGGTGAGAAGATCAGGCATCGAGCTCCTCTCCGAGATAGACCGCCTTGACGCGCGGATCACGCGCGACTTCTTCGGGCGCGCCGTCGACGAATAGCGCGCCATTGACCAGCACCGAGATACGGTCGGCGAAGGAGAACACGAGATCCATGTCGTGCTCGATCAAGAGCACCGTGACATCCGCCGGCAGCGCCTCGATGGTGGCGAGAAGCTCGTGGCGCTCGGCCTCCGGGACGCCGGCGGCCGGCTCGTCGAGCAGCAGCACGCGCGGCCGGCAGGCGAAGGCGAGCGCGATCTCGAGAAGCCGCTGCTTGCCGTAGGGCAGGACCGCGACGCGGTCCATCATGACATCGGTCAGCCGGAAGCGCTCGATGATCTCGACGATCTCGCCGGTGACGGCCGATTTGGTGCCGACGATCCGCCACCAATCGGCGCCCGAGCCGAGCCGCTCGGAGACCACGAGCCCGATCGATTCGAGCGGGGTGAGATCGGGGAACAATTGGTTGATCTGGAACGTGCGCGCCATGCCGAGCCGCACCCGCTCATGCGGCGACGTATCGGTGATGTCACGGCCTTCGAGCATGATGCGGCCCGCGCTCGGCTTGAGCACGCCGGTCAGGAGATTGATGAACGTGGTCTTGCCGGCGCCGTTCGGCCCGATCAAAGCGTGGCGTGCGCCCTTCTCCACCGTGAGATTCACGTCGTTGGTCGCGACGATGCCGCCGAAGCGCTTTTCAAGCCCGGTCGTTTGCAGGATCGGCATCGCTCACTTCCCGTCCGGCGCGGCGAGCTTCGCCGGGCGGGCCACCAAGCGCGCGCCGAAATTTTCAACGGTGCTGCGGATCGTCTCGATCCAGAATTGCATGCGGTCACGGCCGATCAGCACGATGGTGACCAGCACGAGGCCGATCCAGAACTGCCAGTATTGTGGCGTCAGGTTGGCGATCCAGTCCTGCAAGAACTTATAGATCACGGCGCCGATCAGCCCGCCATAGAGATAGCCGGTGCCGCCGATGATGAGCACGAGCAGAAGATCGGCCGAACGGTCCAGCGAGAACACGTCGAGTGAGCAGAACGCCGTGGTTTGCGTCAAAAGCGCGCCGGCGATGCCGGCAATGCCGGCGGAAAACGTATAGATCGCGACCATCCGCCACCTGACCGGGATGCCGATCGCCGACGCGCGCAGCGGATTGCCCTTGACCGAACGCAGCGACAGGCCGAACGGCGAATAGACGACGCGGCGCGCAATCACAAAGCAGACGAACAGCACGATCAGGCAATAGACATAGCCGTTGTGGCCGTAGAGATCGAAACGGAAGCGGCCGAGGATCGGTTCGATATCGACGCCCTGCAGACCATCGGCGCCGCCGGTGATGTTGGAATAGCGGTTGGCGACTTCGCCAAGCATCAGCGAGACGCCGAGCGTCACCATGAGGCGTGTCAAGTCGGAGCCGCGCAGCACCAGGAAGCTCGTGACGAAGCCGAGCGCCGCCGCAACCAGGCCGGCGGCAATCAGCGCCACAACCGGCTCGGTGATGAGGCCGTATTTGGCGACCAGCCCGGCGAAATATCCGGCGAAGCCGAAGAACGCCGCCTGGCCGAGCGAGATAATGCCGGCATAACCGAGGATCAGATCGAGCGAGAGCGCAAACAGCGCGAGGATCGCCGTGTCTTTCAGGATCAGATGTTTGCTCGGGAATAGCCAGATGGTGGAAAACGCGAAAATCCAGAACGCGATCTCAAGCGCCGACCAGCGGGCGCGGCCCTTGAGATAAGTCGAGACTTGATCGGCGAGTGCAGAGGTAAGCGGAGGCGTCGTCATCAGCCGTCACCGCGCCGTCGCGCGGGCGAACAGGCCCTGCGGACGCCAGATCAAGACGACGATCATGATCGCGTAGATCACGAAGGCGCCGAGCTTGGGCACATAATACTTGCCGGCGACGTCGCCGATACCGAGCAGGATCGAGGCGAAGAACGGCCCGGTGATGCTCGACGTGCCGCCGACCGTCACCACGATCAAAAAGTAGATCATGTATTTGAGCGGAAACGTCGGATCGAGGCCGAGGATTTCCGCTCCAAGCGCGCCGCCCAAGCCGGCAAGGCCCGAGCCGAATGCGAAGGTGAGGCCGAATACCGCGCCGACATTGATGCCGAGCCCGCGCGCGACGCGCTGGTCGTCGACCGCGGCACGCAGCCGGCTGCCGAACCGCGTCTTAGTCAGGATCAGTTGCAACGCGATCGTGAGCAGGCCGCAGACCGCGATGATGAGCAGGCGATATTTGCCCATGCCGATGCCGAGCACGTTGATCTGGCCCTGCAGCGCATCGGGGATCTGCACGAATTGCTGCGACGAGCCCATGGTGTAATCGATTGCTGCGACCGACATGAAGACGAGGCCGATGGTGAACAGCACCTGATCGAGATGGCTCCTGGCATAGACGTGGACATAGAGCGTGCGCTCGAGCAAACCGCCAAGCAGCGCCGTCGCCAGAAATGCCAGCGGCAAGCCCAGCGCGAACGGCACGCCGAAGCGGTTGACCAGAATGACGGTGCAATAGCCTCCCGCCATGGCGAAGGCGCCGTGGGCGAGATTGATGAAATTCATCAGGCCGAGCGTGACGGAAAGCCCGCATGCCAAGACGAACAGAAGCATGCCGTAGGCGACACCGTCGAACAGGATGGTCAGCATGATTTACTCAACGCCTGTGCCCTACTTCTCCTTCTCCCCGCATGCGGGGAGAAGGCAGCGGCGGCCTTGGGCCACCGTATTCAACTTAGAACGCCGATGCACGGCACCGGCTATGATAGGGGGCGTTTTCGTTTGGCTCGGAACAGCGGCGGGGCCCCCACCCCGCTCGCTTTTCCTCACGCGTGAAGCTTACTTCGCCGCGGCCTTGATCGGATCCTTGACCGACGGGAAGGTCGCGAATTCGACATTGTAGAGCTCGCCGTTCTTCTTCTGCACCTTGCGGATATAGACATTCTGGACGATATCGCGCGTATCCGGATCGATCGAGATCGGACCGCGCGGGCTCTCCCAGGCCATGCCCTTCATGGCGGCGATGAGCGAATCGCCGTCGGTCTTGCCGCCCGTCTTCTTCAGTGCCTCGTACATCAGATGCATGCCGTCATAGGCGCCGACCGCCATGAAGTTCGGCCGCATGCCGTTATTCGCCTTTTTGAACGCCGAGACGAAAGCCTTGTTGGTCGCGGAATCATGGTCGGCGGAGTAGATGTGCGCGGTGACGGTGCCGACCACCGGATCGCCCATGCCGTTGACCAGATCGTCGTCGGTCACGTCGCCCGGGCCGATGATCTTGATGCCGGCCTTGTCCATGCCGCGCTCGATGAACTGTTTGACAAAAATGCCGCCTTGGCCGGACGGCACAAAGACGAAGACTGCATCGGGCTTCTGGTCGGCGGCGCGTTGCAGGAACGGCGCGAAATCCGGATTGGCCAGCGGGAAGGTGATGCTGTCGAGAATCTGGCCGCCCTTCGCGGTAAACTCGGCGGCGAACGATTTTGCCGCATCCGCGCCCGGCGCGTAGTCGGACACCATGCTCACCACTTTCTTGATGCCGTTCTGCGCCGCCCAGTCGGCCAGCGGCACGGTCGATTGCGCGAGCGTGAAGCTCGTGCGCGCGATGTAGTCCGATTTTTGCGTGATGATCGAGGTGCCGGCGGCGGTGACGATCTCGGGCGTCTTCGATTCGGTGGCGAGCGGGGCGACCGCAAGCGCCGCGGGCGTCACGCCGAAACCGGCGAGAAACGTCACCTTGTCGTTGACGATCAGATCTTGCGCGATGCGCTTACTGTTGTCGGGAACGGCGCCGTCGTCTTTGATGATGAGCTCGACCTTCTTGCCGGCGACAGTATCGCCGTTCTGCGACATGAAGAGTTTGGCGCCAGCGGCTTCTTGTTTGCCGGTCGATTGTTGCTGGCCGGTCATGGGCAGAATGAAGCCGATCTTGACGTCTTGCGCCTGCGCGTCGCTCGCCAAGATTAGCGGCCCGGCGAGCGCCGCGGCAGCACATGCCGACATCAAAAAGTGCCTGAATTTCATGGATTTCCTCCCGGAGCTTTAACAAAGATACGCGATTGGCGCGCATACCAACATTCCGGACCGACATTGTCCAGTTAGCGCTTTGTCTCATACCGCGGCAGCGGTTAACGCAGCCGCGCAGTGGGATGAGAGCCTCAATCGATCTTGAGTCCGGCGGCTTTGATGACCGGCCCCCACTTGTCGTAATCGTCGCGCGTGACCTTGGCGAGAGCCTCCGACGACGAGCCGATCGGCGTCGCGCCAAGCTGCAACAGCTTGGCCTGCATGCCCGGCGTCCGAACCGCGTCGGCGCAATCCTTGGCGAGCTTTGCTTGGATCGCTGTGGGCAATCCGGCCGGCGCGAAAACGCCCCACCATACGCCGGTGTCATACCCGGGTACACCCGACTCGGCGATGGTCGGCACGTTCGGCAGAACCGGCGAGCGCGCCGCTGTGGTCACCCCGAGCGGACGCACCGTGCCGGCTTGGACCTGGCCCAAGGATTCCGGAATGTTGTTGAAGGTGAGCGGAATTTGCCCGCCGACCAGATCGGTCAAAGCCGGCGCGCCGCCTTTATACGGCACCGGCGTGATCTCGACCTTCGCCATGTATTTGAACAATTCGCCGGACAGATAGGGCGAGGTTCCGTTGCCGGCATGGCCGTAGGACAGCACCCCGGGCTTGGCGCGCGCCGCGGCGATCACGTCGCCTACCGATTTGAAGGGTGAATCGGCGCGCACCAAAAGCATGTTGGGCGAGGAGCCGATCTGCGAGATCGGCGTGAAATCCTTGAACGTGTCGTAGGGCAATTTGTCATAGAAATGCGGCAGCAGCGCGTGGCCCGAGGCGACGAGGATCAGCGTGTAGCCATCCGGCTGAGCCTGCACCAAAGCTTTTTCGGCGACGATGCCGGCGGCGCCCGGCCGGTTCTCGATGACGATTGATTGATTCCACTGCTTGCCAAGCGCGTCGCCGAGCGTGCGCGCCACGATATCGACCGCGCCACCGGGCGGATAGGGCACGAAAATGTGGACCGGTTTTGAGGGGTAGGCGTCTTCCGCGAAGCCGGTTGTGCTGAACGCCGCCAGCACGATGACGGCCAAAAGAACGCGAACATATACAAGCATTAAAATCCTCCCTAAATGCCTTTTTCTTAGGGAGGACTATAGCGGAGAAATGAGTAAGTCGTCATTCCGGGGCCGAGCGAAGCGAGGAGCCTGGAATCCATAATCAACGCACCCACAGGAGGGCACGGCGCCGGTTCGGTTACCTCGTGCTTAGTGGCTATGGATTCCGGGCCCATGGGCTTCGCCCACGTCCGGAATGACGTCACGCTACGCGTGCGCTTTGCGCTGCGGGTCGATGATCTTCTCGAGCTTGCCGAGCACGTGCATGCACGGCAGCAATTGCGCCAGGCTCCCATTCGGCTCGCGCTTTTCCTTGATCGCCGAGATGAACTCGCGATCCTCGATCTCGATGCCGTCCATCGACACGTCGACCTTGGACACGTCGATCTTGTTGTCCTTGCCGTCGGACAGATCGTCGTAGAACGCCTTGTAAGTGCCGTTGTCGCAGATGTAGCGGAAGAACGAGCCGAGCGGCCCGTCATTGTTGAACGACAGCGACAGCGTGAGGATCGAGCCCGATGGTGTCTTCGCCACGATCCCCATATCCATGGCGATGTTGAGATCGGGATGGATCGGCCCCTGCACCGCGTAGCAATCGGAAATATTCTCGCCGGCCTGATACTGGAACAGGTCGATCGTGTGCGCGGCGTGATGCCAGAGCAGATGATCGGTCCAGCTTCGCGCATTCCCCGCCGCGTTGATGTTCTTGCGCCGGAAAAAATAAGTCTGCACGTCCATCTGCTGAATTTTCAGCTCGCCCTTGACGATCTTCTTATGGATGTACTGATGACTCGGATTGAAGCGCCGCACATGGCCGCCCATGGCGGTGACGCCGGTCGCCTTGGCGATCTTCACCAGGTTTTCCGCATCCTCGACGCTGTCGGTGACAGGGATCTCGACCAGCACATGCTTGCCGGCGCGCATCACCTGCTCGCCCTGGCGAAAATGCATCTTGGTCGGCGTAGTGAGGATCACGGCGTCGGCGCGCTTGATGCCCTCAGACAAGTCGCCGGTGAAATGCGGGACGCCGTATTTCTTGGCGACCGCCGCCGTCGAATCCTGGTTGCCGCCGACGAGCGACGTCACCTCGACGCCGGGAATGCGCTTGAGCGCATCAAGATGCTTTTGGCCGAACGCGCCCTGCCCCGCTACGCAAATTTTCATTGGCTTCCTCTTAGAATGACTTTGATATCTTCACCGTCATTGCGAGCGCCGCGAAGCAATCCAGCGCGGTATCGCAGAACTGGATTGCTTCGTCGCTTTGCTCCTGGCAATGACGATCAACTGCGAATGCGATCAACCTTCGCGCTCGCCGCGGCACGCTTGTGCTTGGCGGCCGGCTTGCGCTTCGTCGCGCTCTTGCGCGCTTTGTTCTCAAGAATGATATGGCCGACCGCGGTGTTCGACGCCGGCACGGTGTAGAAGCGATAGACTTCGTCGACTTTGTCGTCGAGCGCGCCGCGCATGATGAGCCACATCACCATCTCGATGCCTTCGGCGCCGGCTTCGCGCATGTAATCGAGGTGCGGAATCTTGACGAGCTTCTGCGGGTCCTTCGACAGATTGTCGAGGAAGTTCTTGTCCCACTTGCTGTTGATCAGACCGGCGCGCGGGCCGGAAATCTGGTGCGACAGACCGCCGGTGCCGAAGATCACGACTTTAAGATCGTCCGGGAAGGACTCCACCGCTTTGCGGATCGCCTTGCCGAGCATGTAGCAGCGGTGGCCGGTCGGCGGCGGGTACATGACCACGTTGACCGCGAGCGGAATGACCGGGCACGGCCAATGGCCGTTCTTGTCGATCTTGCCGAACAGAAGGTTCATCGGCACGGTCATGCCGTGATCGATTTCCATCTTGTTGCAGATGGTGAGATCGAACTCGTCGAGGATGCAGGATTGCGCGATGTGCGAGGCGAGCGCCGGGTGGCCCTTCGCCACCGGCACCGGCCGCGGGCCCCAGCCTTCGTCGGCCGGCGGAAACTCGGGCGCGCAGCCGAGCGCGAAGGTCGGGATCATCTCGACCGAGAACGCGGACGCATGATCGTTGTAAACGACGATCGCGACATCCGGCTTGGTCTCGCGCATCCACTCTTGCGATTTCTCGAAGCCCGAGAACACCCGCTTCCAATAGGGCTCCTCGGTCTTGCCGTTATCGAGCGCAGCCCCGATGGCGGGCACATGCGATGAACCTATACCTGCGACGATTCTGGCCACGGCATCACTTCCGTTTTGCTGATTTGGGTTTTGACTTGAGTTTTGACTTGGACTTGCTGACTTTAGTCTTGAATTTGGCCTTCACTTTGGCCTTAGCCTTGATTTTGTCTTTGGGCTTCGCGGCGGCCTTTTTCGCCGGCGTGGCCGAGAGAAATTTTGACGGCGTATTCTTGCCGGTGCGCGAGCGATTGCCCTCGACCGAGCGGCCGCCGCCAAGCATCATCGCCGCGTAGTCCGGCTGCGAGGCGCCGGTCATGACCGCGGCCAAGTGCTGAAACGAATGCCCGTCGGTCGCGCCAAGCTTCGCCGTGAAATAGATGTTGCCGCCAAGCTGGAGCATGCGGTTGTAGTCACGCTTGAGGACGGCGTCAGTCTGTTCCGGCGTCAGCTTGAACTTCTTGAGATACTCCGCCTCGTTCGCCTTGAAGGCCTTGCGGTTCTCATCCTTCATCAGCGACATGCAGAACATATTGATGCCGAACCCTTCCCGGGACCGTTCGGCGTCGAACACATAGGTGCCCGGGATGTCGTCGTAGTCGTGCTGTTCGCGGGCCATCGGCTGTCTCCCAATGCTTTGACATATATAGCGCGGCGAAGCTTGGCAACGTAAGCGCTTATCTGTTTTCCGTCACCCTGAGGTGCGAGCGAAGCGAGCCTCGAAGGGCGGCGGCCCGGGCCGTGCATCCTTCGAGGGCCGCTTCGCGGCCACCTCAGTATAACGGATCACAGCAGTGCTTCTTTAGATCAACCCCAATAAAGCCGCATCGGATTGTCGACCAAGAGCTTCTGTTGGGCCGCCGCCGTGGGCGCGATTTTGGGGATGTAATCGACCAGCACGCCGTCATCCGGCGCTTCCTTCTTCATGTTGGGATGCGGCCAGTCGGTGCCCCAGATCACGCGGTCGGGGAAATGGTCCACCAGCGCCTTGCCGAACGGCACAACGTCGTCATAAGGCGGCCCGGCGACGGTCATGCGTTCCGGGCAGGTCACCTTCACCCAGAAGTTCTTGTGTTTGTCCATGAGCTTATGGAAACGCTGGTTCTCCGGATCGTCGACGCCTTTCTTCACATTGGGCGTGCCCATGTGATCGACCACGACGGTGGTGGGTAGTTCGGTGAAGAAGCCCTCGAGTTCGGGCAGATCCGGCATTTCGAAATAGACGACGATGTGCCAGCCGAGCTTGTCGACGCGCTTGGCAATGCGCTGCAGCACGTCGCGCGGGGTAAAGTCGACCAGCCGCTTGATGAAATTAAAGCGCACGCCGCGGACGCCTGATTTGTCCATCCATTTCAATTCGTCGTCGGTGACCTCTTCGCCGACGAAAGCGACGCCCTTGGCCTTGCCGTTCGATGCGTCGAGCGCGTCGGCCATGGCGCTATTGTCCTTGGAATGGCACGACGCCTGCACGATGACGTTCTTGTCGAAACCGAGAAAGTCGCGCAGCGCAAACAGCTTCTCTTTCGGCGCATCGCAGGGCGTGTATTTGCGCTCCGGCGCGTAGGGAAACTTCGCTTCCGGCCCGAACACATGACAATGCGCGTCGACCGCACCTGCCGGCGGCTTGTATTTCGGCTGCGACGGATCGGGGTGGAAGGGAATGTAACCGGGCGACATCGGCACGCGAGGTTTCTCCATTTTCTCTTCGTCATTCCGGCCGAGCGAAGCGAGAGCCGGAATCCATAACCACAGTCGTTTGAAGTTTGTACAGTCAGACGGTGCGCCCCGGAATGACGGCTAAACCCGCTCCAGCGCCAGCGAAACGCCCTGCCCGACGCCGACACACATGGTCGCGAGCGCGCGCTTGCCGCGGCACTTTTCCAGGCCGTGCACGGCCGTCAGTGTCAGCCGCGCGCCAGACATGCCGAGCGGATGGCCGAGCGCGATGGCGCCGCCATGCGGATTGACGCACTCGGAGTCGTCGGGAACGCCGAGCTGACGCAAAACAGCGAGCCCCTGCGCGGCGAAGGCTTCGTTGAGCTCGATCACGTCGAAATCGGCGATCTTCAGTCCCAGCCGCGCCATGAGTTTGCGCGTCGACGGCACCGGGCCGATGCCCATGATGCGCGGCGGCACCCCGGCAGAGGCCATGCCGAGAACGCGCGCGCGCGGCGTGAAGCCATGCGCCTTCGCCGCCTCCTCACTGGCGAGAATGATCGCGGCTGAGCCGTCATTGATGCCCGACGCGTTGCCGGCGGTGATCGTGCCGGGCGTGCGCGCGATGGTTTTGAGCTTTTGCAGATTTTCGATGGTGGTGTCGGGGCGCGGATGCTCGTCTTCATCGACGACGCACGGGCCGTTCTTGCCGCCCGGCGCTTGGACCGGAACGATCTCCTTGGCGAAATAGCCGGTGGCAATGGCCTTGCCGGCGCGCTGCTGCGAGCGCAGCGCGAAGGCGTCCTGATCGGCGCGGGTGACCTGGAATTCCTCGGCGACGTTCTCAGCCGTTTCGGCCATGGAGTCGACGCCATATTGCGCTTTCAGCAGCGGATTGATGAAGCGCCAGCCGAGCGTGGTGTCAAATATCTCGGCCGAGCGCGAGAACGCCTCGCCGGCCTTGCCCATCACGAACGGCGCCCGCGTCATCGATTCGACGCCGCCGGCAATGGCGAAGTCCATCTCGCCGGAGCGGATCGCGCGCGCGGCGTCACCCACCGCATTGAGACCCGAGGCGCACAGCCGGTTCACGGTGACGCCGGGAACCGAATCCGGCAGGCCCGCCAGCAGCAGCGCCATGCGCGCGACATTGCGGTTGTCCTCGCCCGACTGATTGGCACAGCCGAGGAACACCTCGTCGAGCCGCGACCAGTCGGCCTTATTGTTGCGGGCGACCAGCGCCTTGATCGGAACCGCGGCCAGGTCGTCGGTGCGCACCTTGGCCAGCGCCCCGCCATAGCGGCCAATCGCGGTGCGCGCGGCGTCGCAAATAAAGACTTCTCGCATCGGCCGCTCCATTTTTGGCCGTTCCATTTTTTGGCCATTTCAGCGCATTTCGGCACGTATCGGCACTTGCAGGCTATTTACGGGCCGCGGTGGAACGGGTCAAATGGGCGCATTCCTGTCACGGTAGGTCGGATGAGCGCACCGGTAGAAGCGGAATTCGCGAACTTGGTTGCAGGCTTGCCGCCGACCTTGAAGGCCGAGCGCCACGGCGCGATCGCCGTGCTGAAACTGGCGCGCGCCCAAAAGCGCAACGCGCTCGACGATCCGATGGTGTTCGGGATCGAGACTTTCTTTTCTTCGCTGCCGGACGACATTCGCGCCGCCGTTGTCGCCGGCGAGGGCGAGCATTTCAGCGCCGGGCTCGATCTGAGCGAGCTTTCCGAGCGCAACACGTTCGAAGGCGTCGAACACTCCCGCTCCTGGCACCGCGCCTTCGAGCGCATCGAGTTCGGCAGCGTGCCGGTTGTCGCGGTTCTTCACGGCGCCGTCGTCGGCGGCGGGCTCGAACTGGCCGCCGCCGCGCATGTGCGCGTCGCCGAGCGTTCAGCGTTCTACGCACTGCCCGAGGCGAGCCGCGGCATTTATGTCGGCGGCGGCGGATCGGTACGATTGCCGCCGCTGATCGGCACCGCCCGCGTCATGGACATGATGCTGACTGGGCGCACGCTCTCCGCCGAAGAGGGCCAGATCGTAGGGCTGACGCAATATCTGGTCGACGAAGGCCAAGGCCTCGCCAAAGGCATGGAACTCGCGCATCGCATTGCCGGCAATGCGCCGTTCACGAATTTCGCGGTGATGCATTTGTTGCCGCGCATTGCGCGGAGCGATCCGTCGGCGGGCTTTGTCACCGAAGCCTTGGCTGCGGCCATCGCGCAAGGCGACGAAGAGGCCAAAGCCCGGCTCAAGGCATTTCTGGAAAAGCGCGCTCCCAAAGTGGCGCGCAGCTGAGATGGCGCCGGCAACGACGCTGAGCAAGCCAAGCCGGCCGCCGCTGCGGCCTGTGAAGCTTGGGCTGCCGGGCGTCGTAGCGGAACAGCGCGACGACGGCGCGATCCTGCTGCGCTCACCGCACAAATTGCCGCCGCATCCGCAAAAACTGACCGAGCGCCTGGTGCATTGGGCCAAGGCCGCGCCGGAACGCGTCTTCATCGCGCAGCGTGATGTGGCGGGAGGCTGGCGCACGTTGACCTATGCGCAGGCTTTCGCAGCGGTGCGCGCGCTCGCAGCCGCGCTCCTGCAACGCGAACTCTCAACTGAGCGGCCGATCGCGATTCTCTCCGGCAACGACATCGAGCATGCGGTCCTCGCGCTGGCCGCAATGCATGTCGGCATCCCCTACGCGCCGATCTCGGTGCCCTACTCGCTGATGTCGCAGGATTTCGGCAAGCTCAAAGCCATCATCAACATTCTCACGCCGGGCCTTGTCTTTGCCGCGAACGGCACCGCCTTCGCCCGCGCCATCGCCGCTGCCGTGCCGCCCGGTGTCGAGATCGTCGTCACTGCCAATCCCCCCGGCGACCGGCCCACGACTTTGTTCAGCGCGCTCCTGACCACACAGCCGACGCCGGCCGTCGAAGCTGCGCATGCGAAGGTCAGTGCGGAGACGATCGCCAAGGTGCTTTTCACCTCCGGATCGACCGGGCAGCCGAAGGGCGTCATCAACACGCAGCTTATGCTGTGCTCGAATCAGGCGATGATCCGCGGCGGGCTTGCTTTCCTTGCCGATGAGCCACCGGTCCTCGTCGATTGGCTGCCGTGGAATCACACTTTCGGCAGCAACCACAATTTCGGCATCGTGCTCGACAATGGCGGCTCGCTCTATATCGACGAGGGCAAGCCACTGCCGGGCGGAATCGCCGCGACCGCACGCAATCTGCGCGACATCGCGCCGACGATCTATTTCAACGTGCCCAAGGGCTTTGAGATGTTGTTGCCCTATCTCACGGCCGAACCGGCGTTGCGCAAGAGATTTTTCAGCAGACTGAAAGTTCTGTTCTATGCCGGCGCGGCATTGCCGCAGCACGTACTCGATGCTTACCATCGGCTCGCGGCCGAAACCGCGGGCGAACGCATTCTCTTCATGTCGAGCCTCGGCTCGACCGAAACGGCGCCGGCCGCGCTGGCCTGCAGTTGGGAATCCGAGCGCGCCGCCAATATCGGGCTGCCGCTGCCGGGCGTCGATCTCAAGCTCGTGCCGCGCGAGGGCAAGCTCGAAGCACGGCTCAAGGGCGCCAACATCACGCCGGGCTATTGGCGGGCGCCGGCGCTTAACGCCGACGCGTTCGATGCCGAGGGCTATTACAAGATCGGCGACGCGCTGAAGTTCGCCGACCCAGCCGATCCCGCCAAAGGCTTGCTGTTCGACGGCCGCATCGCCGAAGATTTCAAGCTCGTCACCGGCACCTGGGTCAGCGTCGGGCCGCTGCGCGCGTCCTTCATCGCGCATTTCGCGCCGCTGGCGCGCGATGTCGTTCTCGCCGGCGCGGACCGCGATGAAGTCATGGCGCTGGTGTTTCCCGATCTCGATGCCTGCCGGAAACTCGCACCCGGCCTCGCGCCGGACGCTCCGGCCCAGGCATTGCTTGCCGATCAGCGTGTGCTGGCCGCGTTCTCGCGCTTGCTCGACGGCTTTGCCGCTACCAGCACCGGCACGTCGAACCGAGTCACCCGCATGATCCTCATCGCCGAGCCGCCGTCGCTCGATATCGGTGAAATGACCGATAAAGGCTCGATCAACCAGCGCGCGGTGCTTGCTCATCGCAAAGCTTTGGTCGAAGACCTCTATGCAGACACGCCACCGCCGCATGTCATCGTGGCCGCCGTGACGCAAACAGAACGGGTGAATTGAGAATGGACATTAAGGGACATGCCGCAATCGTCACCGGCGGCGCTTCCGGCCTTGGCGCCGCGACCGCGCGCATGTTGGCGCAAGCCGGCGCCAAGGTCGCAGTGTTCGACGTGAACAAGAAGGCGGCCGCCGAAGTGGCGATCGATATTAAAGGCATCGCAATCGACTGCGACGTCACTGAAAGCGGCGCGACCGAAAAAGCATTCGTCAAAGCTGCCGCCGACCACGGCCCGGCGCGCATCGTGATCAATTGCGCCGGCGTCGGTCCGGCCAAGCGCATCGTTGGCCGCGACGGCGTGATGCCGCTCGAGGAATTTTCCCGCGTGATCGCGATCAATCTGATCGGCACTTTTAACGTCATGCGTCTCGCCGCCGCGCAGATGCAAAACCTCGACCCGCTGCAAGACGGCGAGCGCGGCATCATCGTCTGCACCGCGTCTGTTGCGGCCTATGACGGCCAGATCGGCCAGGCCGCCTATGCCGCGTCCAAGGGCGGCGTCGTCGGGCTCGTCTTGCCGGCGGCACGCGAATTCGCGCAGTTCGGCATCCGCGTTAACGCCGTCGCACCCGGAATATTTTCCACGCCGATGTTGCATGCGCTGCCGGAAGCCGCGCAACAGAGCCTTGCCGCATCGGTGCCGTTCCCAAAACTGCTTGGGCGACCGCCCCAATATGCTTCCTTGGTGCGGCACATGATCGAGAATCGCTATCTCAACGGCGAGGTCGTCCGCCTCGACGGTGCGCTCCGCATGGCGCCACGATGACCAAGATGTTCAGCAACACCCGGCATCTCCGCGTCGAATGGGGCGACTGCGACCCCGCCGGCATCGTGTTTTATCCGCGCTATTTCGCCATGTTCGACACGTCCACCGCCGAAATGATGGAAGCCGCGATCGGGATGAGCAAATTCGACTACCTCAAGGCTTTCAAATTCATCGGCCATCCCATCGTGGAGACCCGCGCCATTTTCCGCGTGCCCAACCGGTTCGGCGACAAAGTGTCGATCGAAACCGCCATAGCCGCGTTGGGCAAGTCGAGCATCAAGATCGAACATCGCCTGACCAAAGCCGGCGAACTGTCGGTCGAGGGCTTCGAAACGCGCGTTTTTGTCGCTCCCGATCCCGCCGACCCCGAGCGCATGAAGGCGCAGCCCATTCCACCGGAGTTTGTCGCGCGCCTCACGCATGGCAAATAGCGCAAGGACCGCGCCTGCGGCTTAGCTGCTCTCTGCTTCTCTTGCCGCCTGGCAGCACGGATATGCTAGAAGCCTGGACCTTGATCCAATTTAACTGGATCGGGTTCCAGATTTTTCGTTTGAGCATAATCTTTTCCGACCTTCCTTCGCCCGCCGAAGCGGGCTTGGCGAAGGCGGGAAACCGGGCGCCACCCCGGGTCAAGTCCGGGGCAGGCTTTTTCGGGATCATGCCACTGCCATCAAAAGGGAGATGAACGCCGATGCGTGTTGACGCCTATACCCACTTTTTTCCGGAGAAATTCTTCACCAAGCTCAATGAAGTGGCTGGTGACTACAAAGACATGGGCAAGCGCATCCGTTCGCTTCCGGCTTTGTTCGATCTCAACGTGCGCAAGAAGATCGTCGACGGCCACAAAGACTATCAGCAGATCCTGTCCTATCCGCAGCCGCCGGTCGAGAAATTCGCCAAGAGCCCGAAAGACATCGACGAGTTCTGCAAGATCATCAATGACGGCTTCGCCGAACTGATCGCCAAGGAAAAAGATCACTTCCCGGGCTGGGTGGCGCAAGTGTCGCTCGCGGCGTCCGACGCCGGCGTTGCCGAAGCCGAACGCGCGCTCAAGAACGGCGCGCTCGGCGTGCAAATCTATACCAACGTCGCCGGCAAGCCGATCGACCGGCCGGAATATCTGCCGTTCTGGAAGAAGATGAACGAGCTCGGCGCGCCGATCTGGATTCATCCGGCGCGCGGCGCTGAAATGCCGGATTATATCGACGAGAAGAAGTCGCTCTACGAAATCTGGTGGACGTTTGGCTGGTCCTACGAAACCGCCTGCGCGATGATGCGGCTGGTCTATTCCAAGATCATGGACAACCACCCGAACCTGAAAATCATCACGCATCACTTCGCCGGCATCGTGCCGATGCTCGAAGGCCGCATCGGGCCCGGCAACGACGTCATGGGTTCGCGCACCACCGACGAGGATTATGTCTCGCTGCGCAAGAGCCTGAAGAAGCGCCCGCTCGATTATTTCAAGCAGGATTTCTGGGCCGATACCGCGGCGTTTACCGCGGTGCCGGCGACCAAGGCCGGCATGGAATTCTTCCCGATCGACAAGATCGTGTTCGCGTCAGACTGCCCGTTCGATCCGGAGGGCGGCACCATGTACCCACGGGTGACGCTGGACATCCTCGACTCGCTCAAGATGGACAAGACCACCCATGACAAGGTGTTCTATAAGAACCTCGAAGCGGTCACCGGCAAGAAGCTGGTGAAGTGATGCTGGTGAAGTGATTATCGGCATCGGCTTGCCCAGGTGAACTCCCTCTCCCGCCGAACTCGGGTGTTCCCGAGTTCGGCCAACGTACTGTCGCAGAAGTCGGAAACATCCGACTTCTGCTGGGGAGAGGGAGAAGATCGTCCCGGTCGCGGAGTTGTCCTCATAATTATTCTTGACCGTGGATACCCGGGCTAAATGTTCCCCTTGGTCGGGCATGACGGCGCTTTTTTTGCTAGCGTCGGATCATGGACGTTGCTCGCACGATTATAACCGACGCGCCGGACGCTGCGCCCGAAGCGCCGGCTCACGTCCCGCCCAAAGCGGGCGACGAAGCCGCGCGCGTTACGGCCAAAGCGGCCGACAACGTCGGCCGCGTCACGCCGATGATGGAGCAATATATCGAGATCAAAGCCGCCAATCCGGACTGCCTGTTGTTCTACCGGATGGGCGACTTCTACGAGATGTTCTTCGGCGACGCCGAAACGGCCTCGCGCGCGCTCGGCATCATGTTGACCAAGCGCGGCAAGCATCTCGGCAACGACATCCCGATGTGCGGCGTGCCGATCGAACGCGCCGACGAATATCTGCACCGCCTGATCGCGCTCGGCCATCGCGTCGCCGTCTGCGAGCAGATCGAAGATCCGGCCGAAGCGCGCAAGCGCGGCGGCAAAAGCGTCGTGCGCCGCGACGTGGTGCGACTGGTGACGCCGGGCACGCTCACCGAAGATTCGCTGCTTGACGCCACGCGCAACAATTATCTGTTGGCGCTGGCGCGCAGCCGCGCCTCGTCGGGCGACGACCGCTTTGCGCTCGCCTGGATCGACATCTCAACCGGCGAATTCCGCGTCGCCGAATGCGACCGCGCGGGGATCGGCGCCGAGATCGCGCGCATCGAGCCCGGCGAGATCGTCGTGTCCGACGCGCTTTATGCAGATGCCGAGCTTGCGCCGATGCTGCGCGCGCTGCCGGCGCTGATGCCGCTCACCCGTGACGTGTTCGACGGCGCGACCGCCGAACGGCGGCTGGCTTCGTTCTTCGGCGTAGCAACAACGGCATCGTTTGGCGCGTTCTCTCGCATCGAGCTTACCGCCGCGGCGGCGGCCGTGACTTATATCGAGCGCACGCAACTCGGCAAACGCCCACCGCTGTCGCCGCCGGCGCGCGAAGCGGCCGGTGCAACACTTGCGATCGACCAGGCGACGCGTGGCAATCTCGAACTTGTCCGCACCATCAGTGGCGAGCGACGCGGCTCGCTCCTTGCCGCGATCGACCGCACTTTGACCTCGGCCGGCGCGCGGCTCTTGGCGCAACGGCTTGCCGCGCCGCTGACCGATCCGGCGGAGATCGCGCACCGGCTCGATACGGTCGGCGCTTTCGTCGGCGACAGCGCCGCGCGCTCGGATTTGCGTGGGCTGCTCAAGACGGTGCCGGATCTCGCGCGCGCGCTGGCGCGGATCGTCGTCAGCCGCGGCGGGCCGCGCGATCTCGCAGCGATCCGCGACGGAATTTCGGCCGCATCGGAATTCGCCGCGCGGCTTGCGGCGATGGCGGATAATCCGCGCGAACTCACGAAAGCTATCGAAGCGCTGCGGCGGCCCGATGCCGCCATCGTCGCCGAGCTTGCCAATGCGCTGGCCGATGAATTGCCGGCGTTCCGCCGCGACGGCGGCTTCGTGCGCGCGGGCTATCTCCTGGCACTCGACGAAGCGCGGGCGCTGCGCGACGAATCCCGCCGCGTCATCGCCGCGTTGCAAGTGCGTTACGCCGAGACGACCGGCGTCCGCGCCTTGAAAATCCGGCACAACAATGTGCTCGGCTATTTCGTCGATGTATCCGCCCAGCACGGCGAAAAACTTTTGGCCGCGCCGCTCAACGCGACATTCATCCATCGCCAGACCACGGCCGGCCAAGTGCGCTTCACCACCATCGAGCTCGGCGAGCTTGAATCCAAAATCGCCACCGCGGCCGAGCGCGCGCTGGCGCTCGAATTTGAGGTTTTCGACCGTCTCGCCGCTTCAGTTGCCGCCGCCTGCGCCGAAATCAAAGAGACCGCGGGGGCGCTGGCAATGCTCGATGTCGCGACCGCGCTTGCAGCGCTTGCCGTCGAGCGCGATTATGTTCGCCCCGAGGTCGACGACAGCTTGGCCTTCGCCATCACCGGCGGCCGTCATCCGGTTGTCGAACAGGCGCTCGTCACGGATGGCGGACCGTTCGTCGCCAATGATTGCGATCTATCGGCCGGACGCATTTGGCTCATCACCGGCCCCAACATGGCGGGCAAATCTACTTTCCTGCGCCAGAACGCGCTCATCGCCGTATTGGCGCAAATGGGAAGTTTCGTCCCGGCAAAGGCGGCGCATATCGGCGTGGTCGACCGGCTGTTCTCCCGCGTCGGCGCCGCCGACGATCTGGCGCGGGGGCATTCGACTTTCATGGTGGAAATGGTCGAGACGGCGGCGATCCTCAATCAGGCCGGCGCGCGCGCGCTCGTTATCCTCGACGAAATCGGCCGCGGCACGGCGACCTTCGACGGGCTCTCGATCGCCTGGGCAACCATCGAGCATCTGCACGAAAACAATCGCTGCCGCGCGCTGTTCGCGACGCATTTCCATGAAATGACCGCGCTGGCCGCCAAGTTGAAACGGCTGCACAACGCCACCATGCGGGTGAAGGAATGGCAGGGCGACGTCGTGTTCCTGCACGAGGTCGTGGCGGGAGCCGCCGACCGCTCCTACGGCATCCAAGTGGCAAAACTCGCAGGCCTCCCCCCGAGCGTGATCGAGCGTGCCAAGGTCGTGCTGGCGCAGATCGAAGCGGAGGACCGCACTTCGCCGACGCGGCGGTTGATCGACGATCTGCCGCTGTTCGCCGCCGCGCGCCCCGCAGCCACGCCGCAGGCCGATGCCGCACTGACAGCATTGCTCGAAGCTCTGAGCGCGCTTCATCCTGACGAAATGTCGCCGCGCGAGGCGCTCGAAGCGCTTTATGCGCTCAAGGCGCGGCTGGCGGCGAAGCCGTAGCTTTTTGTGCGCGCTTCATCGTCCGCAACCGCACCAACAATAATATTCCGCACCAGGCGATGCAGACGGACAGGCCGATGGCAAACGCCCACCACGAGCCGAGCGGCACGGCCGTATAGCGCACGGCGAGAAAACCGAGCGAGAGCCCGACAAGGGCGATTTGTGCGTGCGCCAGCATACTGGCGGTCGCCTTGCCGCCGACACGCGGATGCAAAATGACGATAGAACTGCACATGACGATGGGAAACACCGCGAACATGCCGGAGGCGAACGAGCCAATGCGATGGCTCGCCGTGGTGACGACGGCGACGACGACGGCGGCGGCAATCGCGCGGAGCGGAATATCATAGGGCGTGCGCAAGAATTTCTTCGGCGGCCCGGAAGCGCGATAGCGCCAACTCAGCGGAATGGTAATGCCGAACACGACGGCGTTGAGCACTGCGGCGCTTAGCGGCGTCCAATCGATCAAGCGAAAGACGGCGGTGACGGCGAACCAGATCGCGAGCGCAACGCCAAGACTGAGCATCATCCCGCGGCGTTGCGCCAAAACGATGTAACCGGCGGAGAAGATCGAGACCGCGGCGCTGGTGGCGAGGCTGCCGACGGCGCTGGCGGCAATAAAGCGCGGCGGGTGCTCGATGGCGAGGATGACGTAAGCCGCGCCGGCCGCCGTCGGCAGGGCTGCAATCAGCGCACCGATGAACGGCCCGGCGCGCTCGACCGCGACCGAGGTGATGACGACGACAATCGCCGTCAGCACCATTTTCAGCGCCAGGCCGTACCAGAATATGAGGTCAGGCGACATTACCGCGCAATTGGCTCCAAGAGCTCGAGCCTGTTGCCGAACGGGTCGGCGACATAGAAGCGCGCATAGCCGGCCAGCGGTTCGTCCTCATAAGGCGCATAGCCGTTTTGCTCCAGGCGTGCGCGCAGGCCGCCGAGATCGCGCACCAGAAAAGCCGGATGCGCCTTTTGCGCCGGGCGAAAGTCCTTTTCGACGCCGAGATGAAGCTGCTGCGAACCAAGCGCAAACCAGACGCCGCCGCGCACTTCGAGGTTTGCCGGCTTCTTGAGTTCGGTCAGGCCGAGAAGGCTGCCGTAGAACGCGCGCGCTTCCGCTTCCTTGCCGCGCGGCATGGCCAAGAGCAGATGATCGAGCGCGACGACGCCGGTCATCTTCACGCCCGCTGCATCGTCACCGCCACCGGCGGGCCGCTTTTGATCGTCTGATAGACGACGCAATAACGCTCGGTGAGCTTGAGCAGTTGATCGAGCTTATCTTGTGGCGCGTCGGTGTCGACATCGAAACGCAAGCGAATTTGCGCGAAGCCGACCGGCGCCTCCTTGGCGACGCCGAGCGTGCCGCGGAAATCGAGATCGCCTTCAGCCGAGACCGTGCCGGATTTGAGCGGAATTTCGATGGCGGTCGCGACCGCCTTCACCGTCACGCCGGCGCACGCGACCAGAGCTTCGAGCAGCATGTCGCCCGAGCACAATTCCATACCCGAACCGCCGGTCGCCGGGTGCAGGCCCGCGACCGCGAGCGCGCGGCCGGTCTCGACCTTGCAGGCGATATGGCTGTCGTCGAGCGTGCCCTTGGCTTTCAGCGTGATGTAACCGGCCTTGGGGTCGGTCTTGTAACGCTCCTTGATCGGCGCTTGCAGCGCCCGCAGCCCGGCGGCGTCCATGGGACCTCCCTTTATTCATACTCGTCATTCATACTCGTCTTCGGCGACGTGTATAAAGACGTGAGGGTAAGGCACAAGGCCATTTCTCCGAAAGTCACCACCACATCGCCGCGCCGGCTTCGGCTTTGGGCTCTTCCGCGGCATCCGTAACCACACGCGCGAGCGAGCGGTCGAGCGCGGTGAGCACGCGGCGCTTGGCGAAATCGAAGGCGGCGGATTGCCGGTCGCGCGGCCGCGGCAGTTCGACGCCGATTTCCTCGAAGACCCGGCCCGGGCGCGGGCACATCACGATGACGCGATTGGCGAGCACGATGGCCTCGTCGACATCGTGCGTCACCAGGATCAAAGTCGGCGTGGCGTCGGCCCACAGATCGAGCAGGTGATCCTGCAGATCGGCGCGGGTGAAAGCGTCAAGCGCCGAGAACGGCTCGTCGAGCAACAAGACTTGCGGCCGCGGCACCAGTGCCCGCGCAATGGCGACGCGCTGCGCCTGACCGCCGGACAATTCACGCGGCCATACGGCTGATTTCTCGGAGAGCCCAACGCGCTCGAGCGCCGAGGCCACGCGCTGCACCCGCTCCCGCTTCGGCCGTTTGCGCAACCCGAAGCCGACATTGTCGGCGACCTTCAGCCACGGCAGTAGCCGCGGCTCCTGAAAGATGATGCCGATCTTCTCGTGCGGCGCCGTGATGCGTTCGCCGTCGAGCACGACCGCGCCTTCGCTTGCCGGATCGAGCCCGCCGATGGCGCGCAGCAGCGTCGATTTCCCGCAGCCCGAGCCGCCGATCACGGCGACGATCTCGCCCGGGTCGACATTGAGCGACACGCCGCCGAGCGCGTGCACGCCATTGGGATAAGTTTTGCCGACGCGTTCAACAACCAGCATGAGAGAATCTAATCTTGTCTCACGACATCTTCCCAGCGCAGAAACGGCGTGGCGGCGAGCGCGATAAGCCAATCGCTCGCTTTGCCGACGATGGCGAAGGCGACGATGGCGGCGACGATCTCGGCCGGTTTGCCGAGCTGCTGGCCGTCGATCAACAGATAACCAAGTCCCTCGGACGCGCCCATAAACTCGGCGGCGACGACGAACATCCAGCCAACCCCGAGACCCGAGCGCAGCGAGATCACATAAGCCGGCAACACCGCGGGTAACAGAATGCGATACACCATCTCGATGTCGGACAGCCGGAACGCGCGGCCGACCTCGACGAGCTTGCGATCGACCGATTGGATCGCACCCATCAGACCGAGATAGATCGGAAAAAACACGCCGGCCGCGATCAAAGTGACTTTCGAAGCTTCGAAAATGCCGAGCCAGAGAATGAACAGCGGCACCCAGGCGATCGACGGGATCGCACGTAGCGCCTGCAGCGTCGGATCGAGCAGCCGCCGTATCAGCGGCGAGTAACCCGCCGCAGCGCCGAGGATGGTGGCCGCGGCAACACCGAAACCAAAGCCCGCGGCAACGCGGCCGAGCGTCACCAGCGTATCACGCTGCAGATCGCCGCTCCGCGCCAGGTCCGCGAAGGTCGCGAACACGACCGACGGCGGCGGCACCAGCCGCCCGCTCGCAAAGCCCATGCGCACGATGATTTCCCACGCCACGGCCAGAGTGACCGGCAGAAGGAGCCCGAGCGCAGGCCGCGACAGGCGCGCCCAGGAGGTTCCGGCCGCCTGTTCAGTCGCAGCGGAGCCTTCGCCAGTAGTGCCTTCAGCAACGATGGTCATGGCCCCAAGAGACATGGCGGCATTAGGAAATGCAATGCGGCCCGATTAACCTCTCCCCGCGTGCGGGGAGAGGGAGCCTACGCCGCCGTGACGAAACGGTCGTCGACCAGATCGTCGAGCGTCTTCTTCACGTCGACGCTGGCCTGGATCACGCCGGCCTGCTGCAGCGCAAGGCCGGCCTGCAGGATGGTGTCGCGCTGTTCCGGGCCGATGCGGTTGAAGGTGAGCTCGGTGCGCTCCTTGAGCTGGATGTCGACCACCGCCTCGGGCAGCTTGGTCACGTCCATGAACACGCGCTTCTCGTCGTCGTAATGGCCGAGGCAGTATTTGCGCGCGTCTTCATAGACGCCGAGCACGCGCTTGGTCAGGTCCGGATATTTTTTGAGGAAGTCCTCGCTTGCGTTGAGGATGCCGTAGGTATTGGCCGCCTTGTTGCGGTAGAACAGCCGCGCGCCGTCCTCGATCTGCGCTGCCGCCATCATCGGATCGAGGCCGGCCCAGGCGTCGACGTCGCCGCGGATGAGCGCGATCTTGCCGTCGGGATGCTGCAACAGGACCGGGACGATGTCCTTCTCGCTCAAGCCGACCGATTGCAGCGCGCGCACCAGAAAGATGTGCGGGTCGGTGCCGCGCGTCACCGCGACGCGCTTGCCCTTGAGGTCCTCGATTTTACTGATCGATGTATCCTTGCGCGTCACCAAAGCGGTCCATTCGGGACGCGAATAGACGTAAACCGATTTGATCGGATTGCCGTTGATCCTGCCGAGAAGCGCGGCGGAGCCGGCAGTCGAGCCGAAATCGATCGAACTAGCGTTCAAGAATTCCAGCGCCTTGTTGGAGCCGAGCGACTGCACCCAGCGGACGCCGATGCCGTCCTTGCCGAATTCCTTTTCCAGAAGGCCGTTCTGCTTGAGCACCATGGAGACCGGATTATAGGTCGCCCAGTCGATGCGGATCTCCGACGGCTTGTCGGCGGCGCGGGCCAGGCTTGGCAGCGAAAGCGGGATAAGACCGGCGCCGACAGCGGTGCCCAGGAATCCACGGCGAGACTGCATGAGAACCTCCCTACAATATGATTTTTCTTTAGGAAACCAACTCGGCGGCGTCAATTGGAAATAAATACCATATATATGCGATATTAAAGAATTATTTTATTCCATCCGGATACCGCCTCCTCCCGTTCTGCTCACTCACTGGTGAAGCGGGCAATGACAGTGCGGGCCGCCTCCGCTATCTCGTAACAATGATGCTCGACACGCAAAAATCCGCGCAACGGCCCGCGCCTGACGCCGATCGATTGATCGATCCCGTGGCGATTGCCGCGGATCTCAAGGAACTCGCCAAAACTTATGACGGCCGCGAGCGCGAGTTGCGCACCGCGGTGGCGCAGCGGCTCAAAACGACACTGACCCAAGCGCGGGCGCGCGCCGAGCAATTGCTGCTGAAGGATCGCCACGGCCGCCGCTGCGCCGAACGGCTGTGCCAGATGCAGGACGAGATCATCCGCATCCTGTTCGAGTTCACCGGCGCGGTGCTTTATCCGCCGCGAGTGCCGTCCGAGGCCGAACGCATGACGGTGGTCGCGACCGGCGGCTATGGCCGCGGCTTGCTGGCGCCCGGCTCCGACATCGATCTGTTGTTCCTGTTGCCCTACAAGCAGACCGCCTGGAGCGAGTCGGTCGCCGAAGCGCTGCTTTATTGCCTGTGGGACATGGGGCTCAAGGTCGGCCACGCGACGCGTTCGGTCAACGAATGCATCCGCCAGGCCAAGGCGGACATGACCATCCGCACCGGCTTGCTGGAATCACGCTATCTGTTCGGCGACAAGAAGCTCTACGACGAGCTCACCTCGCGCTTCGACAAAGAAGTCGCGCAAGGCAGCGGCCCCGAATTCGTCGCCGCGAAACTCGCCGAGCGCGAGGAGCGCCACCGCCGCGCCGGCCAGTCGCGCTATCTGGTCGAGCCCAATGTGAAAGACGGCAAAGGCGGATTGCGCGACCTGCACACGCTGTTCTGGATCGCCAAATATGTCTACCGCGTGCGCGAGCCGGAAGGCTTGATCGCGCGCGGGGTGTTCGACCGCGACGAATTCAAGCTGTTCCGGCGCTGCGAGGACTTCTTGTGGTCGGTCCGCTGCAACATGCATTTCCTCACTGGCCGCGCCGAGGAGCGGTTGTCGTTCGACATTCAGCGCGATATCGCGGTGCGGCTCGGCTACACCGCGCATCCCGGCTTGCGCGACGTCGAGCGCTTCATGAAGCACTATTTCCTCATCGCCAAGGACGTCGGCGACCTCACCGCCATTTTATGCGCGGGTCTCGAGGATCGGCAGGCCAAGCCGGCGGCGGTCCTGAGCCGGCTGACGCCGTGGCGCACGGCGCCGGGCCGCAAGAAGCTCAGCGAGTCCGACGACTTCGTCATCGACAATAACCGCATCAACATCGCGCGCGCCGACGTGTTCCGGCGCGATCCGGTCAATTTGATCCGGATTTTCCATCTGGCGCAGAAACACAATCTCGCGTTCCACCCCGAGGCGATGCGCACCGCCACGCATTCGCTCAAGCTCATCGACAAGGATATGCGCGAGGATGAGGAAGCCAACCGCCTGTTCCTTGAAATCCTGACCTCGAAGAACGCCACCGAAATCGTGCTGCGGCGCATGAACGAAGTGGGCGTGCTCGGCGCCTTCGTGCATGCGTTCGGCCGCATCGTGGCGATGATGCAGTTCAACATGTATCACCACTATACGGTGGACGAGCATCTGCTTCGCTGCATCGGCGTGCTCAATGAGATCGCGCGCGGCGAGAACCCGGAATTCACGCTGGCCAACGAGTTGATCAAGACAATCCAGCCGCAGCACCGCACCGTGCTCTGCGTTACTTTGTTCATGCACGACATCGCCAAAGGCCGCATCGAGGATCACTCGATCGCGGGCGCGCGGCTGGCGCGGCGGCTGGCGCCGCGGCTCGGGCTCAATGCCGCCGACACCGAGCTCGTGGCCTGGCTGATCGAGGTGCATCTGGTGATGTCGACGGTGGCGCAGTCGCGCGATCTGTCCGACCGCAAGACGATCGAGAATTTCGCCGCGGTGGTGCAGTCGCTGGAGCGGCTCAAGCTCCTGACCATTCTCACCACCGCCGATATCCGCGCCGTCGGCCCGGGCGTGTGGAACGGCTGGAAGGCGCAGCTTCTGCGCACGCTCTATTACGAGACTGAGCCGGTGCTGACCGGCGGGTTCTCCGAGGTCAACCGCGCCCAGCGCGTCGCCATGGCGCAGGCCGAATTCCGCGCCCAGTTCAAGGAACTGCCGGCGGCGGCGGTCGACGCCTATATCGATCGGCTCTATCCGGCTTACTGGCTCAAGGTCGATCTGACGCACAAGCTCGATCACGCCCGTTTCGTGCGCGAGATCGAGGCGGCCGGAAAATCCTTGGCGACCTGCGTCGGCTTCGATGCCGCGCGCGGCGTCACCGAGCTCACGGTGTTCGCGCCGGATCATCCTTGGCTTCTCTCGATCATTGCCGGCGCCTGCGCGCTGGCCGGCGCCAATATCGTCGATGCGCAAATCTATACCACGACCGACGGGCTCGCGCTCGACACCATCTCGGTCTCGCGCGAATTCGAGCACGACGAGGACGAAGGCCGCCGCGCCGCGCGCATCGGCGACGCCATCGAGAAGGCGGTGCGCGGCGAACTCAAATTGCCCGACGTGGTGGCCAAGCGCGCGCCGCCCAAGGGCCGGCTCAAGGCTTTCGCCATCGAGCCCGAAGTCACGATCAATAACCAATGGTCGAACCGCTACACCGTGGTCGAAGTCACCGGCCTCGACCGGCCGGGCCTGCTCTATGAGCTGACCACCACGCTGTCCAAGCTCAACCTCAATATCGCGTCCGCGCATGTCGCGACGTTCGGCGAGCGCGTGGTCGACGTGTTCTATGTCACCGATCTCCTCGGCGCCCAGATCACGGCGGCGGCCCGCCAGACCGCAATCAAGCGACCGCTCCTGGCGCTGTTCACAACGCCGGTTGAGGGTAAGCCAGCGTAAGAGTCTGCCTCAGGGCTTCGCGGCAGCGCCTTGGGATATTTTGCTGGCGAGCAGAATACCCGCGGCAATCAAGACAATGCCTACCACGTGATAAAGGTGAAACTGCTCGCCGAGAAACAGCACTGCGAGAATCGCGCCCAGCACCGGCATCAAATGCGCCGATTGCCCGGCGCGGCCGGGGCCAATCAATTCCACGCCGCGATTGAAGAACAGATAAGCGATAAACGACGGCAGCACCGCGGCGTAGGCGATCGCCGCGTAGGACGGCAAGCCGCCGCGAACCGTTGCGCCGTTCTCGATTTCCCACAGATAGAACGGCAGGATCATCAAAGAACCGATGCCCATCAGCGTCACCAGAAGACTCAACGGATGCACGACCGGCCGCCGGCGCAAGAGCGGTATATACAGTCCAGTGACCAACAACGCGCCCAAGAGCCAAAGGTCGCCGACATTGATGGAGATATGCGCCAGCACCGTAAGCGAGAGCTGACTGACGATGGCGAGTACACCGAGCAGCGAGAGCGCCACGCCAAGCATCTGCCAGAGGCTCGGCCGCGCGCCGAACAGGCCAAAATCCCAGAGCAGAACAATCACCGGCATCGCCGATTGCAGCAGCAGCGCATTCAGCGCGGTCGTGTACTGCAGGCCGATATAGCTCATGGTGTTGTAGGTGGCGATACCGGTCGCGGCCAACAGGATCAGCATCGGCCACTGCCGCAGCAGTTCGGGCCAGTCCTTCTTTAGATGCGGCCACGCGAAACCGAAGGCGACGATGAAGGCTCCCGTCCAGCGCCAATAGGCGAGCGTGATCGGCGGCACGCGGCCCGCGACCGCGCGGCCGATGACGATATTGCCCGCCCAAAACAGATTGGTGAGGAAGAGGAGCGTCCAGGCTGACGACCACGCGCGATGCGCGAGCCATGCGAGCGGTGGCGGATGCGCTGAAAGGTTTCGATCAGGATGAGAAGGTGCGGCGGCTTGGCTTGCAGGAACGGCACGATCGGAGGGGTGTGTCATGAAGGAATCGCCGGTCCGTTGAGGCTCTCAAATGGCATTGTTTGCCACCTTCGCCCATGCCTGTGCCTATGCTGATCCGACAATGCTGGGCTGAGTTGCGAGGAATCGGCGCCAAGTCACGCCTCACGATCATCGAATCTAGGCCAAGCCTGAGCCCAGTAACCGCCCCTTAAATGCCGCGCTTTACCGTGATTTCAGCGTGTTATTCGCGCTGGGGATGGGTTATGGCGTGGCGAGAGGGACGAAAGCGCGCGGGCGGCGCAGGCGGCGCCAACCTCGACCTTCGGCTGACGCCGCAGGACCGCACCGGCGGCCCAACGAAAAGCCGCGCCGATACCGGCCGCCGCCGCCGCGAAAGCCCGCCGCCCGAACGCAAAAAGCGCAAAAGCGGCAGCGGCAAGGGCCGATCCAGCTTCGGCCGCATCATCTATTGGGGCTTTGTGCTGGCGCTGTGGGCGCTGATCGCCGCCATCGGCGCGCTGGTCTGGATCGGCCTCCATCTGCCGCCGATCGAGTCGCTCGAAATTCCAAAGCGTCCTCCCGCCGTCCTCATCCTCGGCGCGAACGGCTTAACGCTCGCGACGCGCGGCTACATGGGCGGCGGCGCCGTGCCGATGAACGAATTGCCGAGCTATGTGCCGAACGCCTTCGTCGCCATCGAGGACCGACGCTTCTATTCGCATTTCGGCATCGACCCGTTGGGCATCATGCGCGCCATCGGCGCCGATATTCTGCGTCGCGGCGCCTCGCAAGGCGGCTCGACGCTGACGCAGCAGCTCGCCAAGAATCTGTTCTTGACGCAGGAGCGTACCGTCTCGCGCAAGGCGCAGGAGGTCGTGCTCGCACTCTGGCTCGAGCACAAATACACCAAGAAGCAAATCCTCGAACTCTATCTCAACCGCGTCTATTTCGGCGCCGGCGCTTACGGCGTCGAGGGCGCGGCGCAGCGCTATTTCGGCAAATCGGCGCGGCGCTTGACGCTTCCGGAAGCCGCGATGCTCGCGGGTCTCGTACAATCGCCGTCGCGGCTGGCGCCGAACCACAATCCCGAGGGCGCCGAGCGCCGCGCCGCCATCGTGCTCGCCGACATGGCGGAGCAAAAAATGATCAGCGCCGACGCCGAGAAAGCAGCGCTCCTACATCCGGCGCGCGCGGTGCAGCCGGCCGGC
>Ga0102924_1000115_pt1 | contig 94835 bp, 79 predicted proteins | sample PaiPotPPM11metaG_FD_80116 | JGI IMG/M metagenome (GOLD analysis project Ga0102924, IMG submission 80116) | Iron sulfur acid spring bacterial and archeal communities from Banff, Canada, to study Microbial Dark Matter (Phase II) - Paint Pots PPM... ...
CGGCGCGATCTCGGCGGCGACCGAGAGGGTCGCATAAGTTTGGCTGACGCGGCTTAGATCTTCCTCGCGCGCCTGCTGCACGATGGCCAGCCGCGCACGAAGTCCGGGATCAAGCCGGCCGATCGCGGCGGGCACGATATCCGCCATGATCCGCGCGCCCTGGCTGCCGCCGGCGATCAGGAGGCGGAGCGGATCGCCCGGCGCCGGATAGGGCGTTGCCGCAGCAGAGATCACCGCCGGCCGCAGCGGATTGCCGGTCAATGTCGCTTTCGCCGCCAAACCGGGCGCGTCGCTGAACACGTCGGGAAAAGTCGTGGCGATCGCGGTGACGCGCGGCGCCAGAAGACGGTTGGCCCGTCCGATGACGGCGTTGGAATCATGAATGAGGCTCGGCACGCGGCGCCAGACCGCGGCCAAAACCGGCGGAATGGTCGGATAACCGCCGAAGCCGATGACGGCCGCGGGCTGCAGCCGGCCGATCAGCTTGCGCGCCTGATTGAATCCCGCGCCGAGCGTGGCAACGGTTTTGGCGACAGCGATCGGATCGCGCGATTGGAAAGTCGCGCTCGAGACGATATGGACCGTGTCGTCGGCGAAGGCGCCGCCGAAGCGTGCGGCGCGCTGGTCGGTGACAAGATGAACCGCGATGCCGCGCTTTCCGAGTGCCGCCGCCAGCGCCTCGGCGGGGAACAAGTGACCGCCCGTGCCACCGGCGGCAACGAGCACCGGCGCCGAACGCGCCGCCGCGTCCATTACGCGGCGCCCAAAGATTTGGCGTCCAAGGATTTGGCGTCCAAGGATTTGGCGTCCAAGGATTTGGCGTCCAAGGATTTGGCGTCCAAGGATTTGGCGTCCATGGCGAGCAGATTATCGCCGCGGAGTTTCGCGCGCGGCCGCTCGCGCGTCAGCGCCACCAGCATGCCCATGGCGTAAGCGAGCGAGATCAGCGACGAACCGCCATAGGACACGAACGGCAATGTCATTCCCTTGGCCGGCATCAGATGCAGATTGACCGCCATATTGATGGTCGATTGCAGTCCGAACAGGATCGCAAGCCCCGCCGCGGCGAAGCGGATGAACGGATCGTCGGTGCGCATCGCCTTGACCAGCGAGCGGATGACGATGAAGGCAAACAGCGCGACCAGAATGAGGCAGAGCACGATGCCGAATTCTTCCGCCGCCACCGCGAAGACGAAGTCGGTGTGACCTTCCGGCAGGATGCGCTTGATCGTGCCTTCGCCGGGCCCGCGGCCGAACCAGCCGCCGCGCAGGAAGGATTCGGTGGCGAGATCGATATTGAAAGTGTCGCCGGAGGCCGGGTCGAGGAAGCGGTTGATGCGCTGGGCGACGTGGGGAACGGTGAAGAACGCCGTCATCAGGCCGACGCCGGCTGTGGCGGCGAGCCCCAGCACCCAGATGAAGCGCATCCCCGCCATATAGAACAGCGCACCCCAGACCAGCGAGACCAGCATGGTCTGGCCGAAGTCGGGCTGCATCACCAAAAGCGTTACGACGACGATCAGCAGCGCGAGCGCGATGGAATTGGCCGGCATTTCGGGGCGCTTTGCCGTCTCGCCGAACAGCCAGGCGATCAGCACCACGAAAGCCGGCTTCATGAATTCCGACGGCTGGATGTTGACGCCGAGGATGACCAGCCAGCGCTTGGCGCCCTTGATCTCGGCGCCGAAATAGGGCGTCGCCGCCATCAGCACGAGACTGACGACGAAAACGACCAGCGCCACTTTACGGATGTCGTGCGGCGACAGGAACGAGGTCGCGATCATCACCGCTGCCGCCGGAATGAGAAAGAGTATTTGGCGGTTGACGAAATGAAACGGGTCGAGCCCGATGCGGGCCGCGACCGGCGGGCTTGCGGCGAGGCAGAGCACGATGCCGGCAAGCATCAGCGCGCCGAGCGCCGCCAGCGTCGGCCGATCGACCGTCCACCACCATTCGGAAAACGGCGTCGGTTGCGCGCGCGAAGCCATCACGTCCCCGGGATACGTCCCCGGATTAGTGGTGACATTGGGATGGTTTATGGGGGATTAAGATTTGGTGCGCCCCTCGTCATTCCGCGATCGCCCCGTGGCATCGTCATTTGACGCGATCTTCCCTGGGCAGTCAGCATTGTCGGAATGGCCCGTGTAGGATAGCTGGCGACAACAGCACCACCGGCTCGCGGCTTGGCGAAGCCTCCGCGTCGCGCGTCGCCGCCGTGACCGCCTTGTCGAGCGTGCCGTCGATCTCATGCGGCACGTCATTGCCGAGCGTCTCGGCGAAGTCTTCAGCTTAATGTGACGTATAGCCGGTGCTGGCGATCATCTTCTCGACAATGATGCGGGCGCGCCGCCAATGCTCCGGATTGGTCGGATCGAGCCGGTCCTCGGTGGCGATCATCAGGAGCCCGCCATCGGGCGTGCGCTCGGTCACGATTTCGCGCGGCGGGAGGACAAAGCGCTTGGTGAGGGAAGCCGGAAGATAGCCCATCCACGGAATATGGAAACGCGAATATGGAAACAACGGCGCGCCAGGTGCGAGCGGCACCTCAAAGTAGTCTACCTTAAAGGCATACGCGCATGCCCAAACGGGAGGCCAGATTGCGTTGATCGCAAGCAGCGCCTTCTTGAAAATCGGATAAGTCACGATGGCGGGATCGGGAGGGACTTTCCAATCGCCAGTTTCCAGCGAAGCGATTCTTTCAGGCTCTCCGCCGGTGCGAATCCGAATATAGATGCGACGCGATGCAACGACCTTGTCGGTAAAAGCGACTGCGCTGTAGCCGTAATCCGGATCTGGCTCACGGAAGTCGTCGCGGCTCACATTGTTTTCGACTATATAGGCAATGCGTGACCGCGCTGCTGCAAGCGGTTGCGAGCTCATAGCGGGAATATCCGTGACTTCCCAATTGGTGAAAACGGTTGGATCGATGCGGCTCAAAGCGTCGAGTGTCTCGACGAATTTCGCGCCGATCGACGCCGGACTTTCCGAGCCGAACGGCAGCTCTGAACGAATGGAATATTTGAACGCCACTTCGTTCATTGCTTCATCTTTGACCATGGCAGAACCTCAATCTCGATCCTTCTTCGCCCCTGTTCGTCGTTTCGAAAGAGTTCTTTGGCGAATTCAGCTGCTGCGGCCTCTGCAAAGTACCAGCGGATCGGCCTGTCGCCGGCTGCCTGGACCTGCCGCAAAGACCGATCGAGAAATTCTTCCGTGACGGATTCTTTGCCTTTGGGAAAGCTTATCAGGCCCGCGTATTCCGGCCCCTTCGCGTCGACCATCATGCCGGTCGCGTGCTGGCAGTCATCAAAATAAACGAGCTTTCCGCCTGTCGTGGGATTCGGCAATTGAAAGCCCCAGTAGCGCGGGGTGGTGTCCACGGGATTGACGATGCTTTTTACATAGTCCTCGTAGTCGCGACCGCGTTCGCCGGGCTTGTCGAGACCCGGCAAGGGGCACAGGCGCGGCTCATCGTCATTCGCCGGAATGGAAGGAATCGCGTGCAGGTCAATTGCGACGTTGCCGTCGATGAGCACCCGGCCGATGACCCGTCCGCGCTGGTCGCGAAAGACGTCGTCTTCAAGCTGAGCGGTGAAAGTGCTCCGCGCTCCATCCGGACCGTCGTAGGTTAGGTGAAGATGGGTTTCGTCGCGATTCCAGGAGTAGCGCAGGCCCGGCGCGCCTGGCACATCACCTTCGACACGAATCTTGTTTGGTGATGGGATGAACAAAATGCCGAATACGGTTGCGGCCGCGCTAGCGCGGAGCAGAAGGCGTGCTGCGAACCCCCCAAGAGATTCGGCGGTTTCTTCGGTAAGTTCTGCAAGTGGCGACTGCCCGCGCGTCCACCGGCCGCTAATCCGGCCGCTTCCGGCTGGAACACGCGGCTCCAATGGATTGTAGAGCTTCTCGACAATGTCGATGTAAGCGATGTCAAACTTGAGGGCTTTGAGGATGGCCCGCGGGCTCGTACCAGACTTCATCAGCGCGTCTGCGATGAACAAACATCGCGCCGACTCATAGGGGTCGCGCGGCTCGGTCAGACCCGCATGTGCGAGATGGATGTAGGTGAGACAGTCGTCGCCTTCGCGCCAACTCTTTCCAGCGCGCTCGATGTTGCCGAGTACTGCAGGTGATACGGCTTTGCCATAGGCGGCGGATAATAGGGCCAATGTACGCGCTTCCTGGCCTTTCAGTTTTTGTAGTCTGCATTTTCCGTCGGTTGGGACCAGTATTGTGCCGGCCCCGAAGACGAGACCTGCTGGCGTAAAATGAAGGACGGATTGGATGGGAACGTTACGCGCCCGTGTTTGCCAGGCTTGACGCAACTGTTCTTCCAGCACCCCTTGCCCTTCCCCTTCGATCACCGAATTGGTGACAATATGAAGGAAGTCGGAAGGGCAGTCAAGAACAAAAGTAGAACGCAATTTTGTGAACGCCCGAGCGCGTCTGACGAGGCTACAGCCAAAGCATCTACTACCCGCTCTTCGCAATCATCCCCGGAAGCGCGTGAACGAGCTCCCGGAACGCATCGCCACGTACCTCGAAATTGCGATACTGATCGAACGAGGCGCAGGCTGGCGAGAGCAGCACGACCGGCTCCCGGCTCGGCGAAGCCTCCGCTTCGCGCGTCGCCGCCGCGAGCGCCTTGTCGAGCGTTCCGTTGATTTCATGCGGCACGTCGTTGCCGAGTGTTGCGCCGAATTCGTTCGCCGCTTCGCCGATCAGATAGGCCTTGCGGATGCGCGGAAAGAACGCGCGCAGCGATTCGATGCCGCCGGTCTTCGGCTTGCCGCCGGCGATCCAATAGATGTCGGTGAAGCAGGCGAGCGCCTGCGCGGTCGAATCCGCATTGGTCGCCTTGGAATCGTTGACGAACAGAACAAAGCCGCGGCGGCCGACCTCTTCCATGCGGTGCGCGAGGCCCGGGAACGAGCGCAGTCCGGTCTGGATCGCCGTAGCGTCCATGCCGAGCGCCAGCGCCGCGGCGGTGGCGCAAGCGGCGTTCTGCGCATTGTGCACGCCGCGCAGCGAGCCGATGCCGGACAGTTCGGCGATCTCGATCGTGCCGGAGGCTTCGGAACGAATGATGCGGGGTCCTTCGGCATAGATGCCGCCGTTCAGTTTTCGTTTCACGGAGACACGGACCAGGCGCTTGCCGGCTTTGTCCAGCCGGTCGGCGATGGCGCTGCACCAATTGTCGTCGACGCCGACGATTGCAGTACCTTGGCTCGGCACGCCCGCAACGAGGCGTTCCTTCACGGCCGCGTAATTTGCCATCGTGCCGTGGCGGTCGAGATGATCCTCGCTGAGATTGATCAGGATGCCGACCGAGGGATCGAGCGAAGGCGCGAGATCGATCTGATATGACGAGCATTCGATGACGTGAACGCGCAAAGGCTTGACGTTGGCAGCCGGCGGCTGCAGCGACAGGATCGCGGTGCCGATATTGCCGCCGAGCTGCGCGTCCATGCCCGCCGACTTTACGAGATGGGCGATGAGCGCCGTTGTCGTCGATTTGCCGTTGGTGCCGGTGATGGCGACGAAGGGCGAGCCCGGCGCGTGACGCGCCCGCTCGCGGCAGAACAATTCGATATCGCCGATGATCTCGACATTGGCATCGCGCGCGAGCTTGACGACCCAGTGCGGTTCCGGATGCGTCAGCGGCACGCCGGGCGCCAGAACGAGCGCCGCGATCCTGCTCCAATCGGCTTTGCGCAGATCGGCGGTTGGAATTCCCGCCGCGTTCGCTTTGATCACGCTCGCTTGGGTGTCGTCATAGCCGATGACATCGGCGCCGCCGGCCAACAGCGCGCTGGCGCTGACCAGCCCCGAGCTGCCCAGCCCGAACACGGCGACCTTTTTACCGGCAAAGGTCGTAACCGGGATCATGGCGTATCTACCTCAGCTTCAAGGTCGACAGCCCGGCGAGCGCGAGCACGACTGAAACGATCCAGAAGCGAATGACGATCTGCGGCTCGGTCCAGCCGAGCTGCTCGAAATGATGGTGGATCGGCGCCATCTTGAAAACGCGCTTGCCGGTGAGCTTGAACGACACGACCTGCACGATGACGGACACGGCTTCGAGCACGAACAGGCCGCCAATCACGGCAAGCACGATCTCGTGTTTGGTGGCGACGGCGACGGCGCCGATCATACCGCCGAGCGCCAGCGAGCCGGTGTCGCCCATGAAAATAGATGCCGGCGGCGCGTTGAACCAGAGAAATCCCAGCCCCGCGCCGACCACGGCGCCGCACAGCACGGCAAGCTCGCCGGTGCCGGCGACATAATGAATTTGCAGATAATCGGCGAAGACGGCGTTGCCGGAGAGGTAGGAGATCATGCCGAAGCTCGCGGCCGCGATCATCACCGGCACGATGGCGAGCCCATCGAGCCCGTCGGTCAGATTCACCGCATTGCCGGCGCCGATAATGATGAAGATCGCGAACGGCACGAAAAACCAGCCAAGATTGAGCACGAATTCCTTGAAGATCGGGAACACCAGCGTCATCGAAATCTGCACCTGCCCGAGCTTGACCAGCGCAATGCAGGCGAGGCCGGCGATGATGGCTTCAAGCGCAAGCCGCGTGCGCGCGGAAAATCCGTTGTGCGTCTGCTTGGAGACTTTCAGATAGTCGTCGTAGAAGCCGACCATTCCGAATCCGAGCGTCACCCACAGCACCACCCACACATACGGGTTGGAAGGGTTCGCCCATAGCAGCGTCGAGAACAGCATCCCGGACAGGATCAACAATCCGCCCATGGTCGGCGTGCCGGCCTTGGCAATGATGTGCGACTTCGGACCGTCGCTGCGGATCGGCTGGCCTTTGCCTTGCAGGAGCCGTAGGCGGTCGATCATGATCTGGCCGAACAGAAAAACGAACAGCAGCGCCGTGATGATCGCGCCGCCGGTGCGGAAGGTGATGTAGCGAAACACGTTGAGGACAGAGAGCCTGTCCGACAGATCGACCAGCCAATAAAACATTGCATCAACCTTGCACGGCGGCGTCTTCCAGCGAGTCGTGACGCGGATAGGCTCGCTGTAACGCCTTGACGATGGGCGCCATGCGCGAGCCGAGCGAGCCTTTGACCATGACGACGTCGCCGGCATGGATCGCGGGCAGCACCTGCGCCTCGAGCGCGGCCGAGTCCTCTGCATAGCCGCCGCGGCGGTTCGCGGGAAGAGCCTGCCACAGCGAATGCATCAGCGGACCGCAACAGAATACCAGATCGACCGCATTGGCGACGACAGGCTCGGCGAGATCGCGATGCAAGGCGCGGCCCTTGCGGCCGAGTTCCAGCATGTCGCCGAGCACCGCGATGCGGCGGCCGCGCGGGCCGAGCGCCGCGTGGCCGAGCACCGCGAGAGCCGCGGCGACCGAAGCCGGATTGGCATTGTAGCTGTCGTCGATAACCAGCGCCGAACCGCTCGGGGTCTCGATTTCAATCGGCGCGCCGCGGCCGGAGACCGGATTGAGCTCGGCAAGCGCCAGCGCGGCGAGCGCGAGATCGGCGCCGGCAAGTTCGACCGCCGCCAAAACCGCGAGCGAATTGCCGACGAGGTGCCGGCCCGGCGCGCCGATCTTGTAGGTGAGATCGGCGCCGAGGATTTGCGCCTCGACCGTCGACCAGCGCGCATGCAACACGCATTTGATCAGGCGCGCATCGGCGTTCCTGTGCTCGCCGAACGACACGATGCGGGCAACGCCCGCCTCTTTGGCGCGGCGCTTGAGATGGTTGAACTGGGCGATGTCATGGTTGAGGATCGCCGCGCCACCCGGCTCGATGCCGAAGAAAATTTCCGCTTTCGCATCGGCGATCTTGGTCAGCGTGCCGAGAAATTCCAGATGCACCGGCGCGATGGTGGTGATGATCGCGATATGCGGGCGAACGAGACGCGTCAGCGGCTTGATCTCGCCCTCATGATTCATTCCCATTTCGAACACCGCATAGCGCGCGGTCGTGGGGCAGCGGGCGAGCGACAGCGGCACGCCCCAATGATTGTTGTAGGAGGCAAGCGAGGCATGGGTCTCGCCGTCTTTCGACAGCGCGAGCCGCAACGCTTCCTTGGTCCCAGTCTTGCCGACCGAGCCGGTGACGCCGATCACTTTGCCTTGGAAGCGCGCGCGCGCGGCGCCGGCGAGGGCGCGCAGCGCCGCGAGCACATCAGGCACGATCAGGAGCGGCGCATCCGCAGGAAATTGCGCGCGCCGGTCGGCCGCGACCACGGCGAGTGCGGCTTTGGCCGCGAGGGCCTGCGTGACGAAATCGTGGCCGTCGCGATTGTCGCCGGTGATGGCGAAGAACGCTTCACCGGGTCCGACCGAGCGGCTGTCGATCGAAAGCCCCGCGATCGCTTGCGGCAGCGCGCCTTGGCGTTGGGCGCGCATCGCGGTCGCCATTGCGTCCGTGGTCCACAGCGCGGGCGCGCTCATTTGGCGAATTCCTTCAATGCCATGGCGACCGCCTCATGATCGCTGAACTCGATCACCCGGTCGCCGATAATCTGGCCGGTTTCATGGCCCTTGCCGGCAATCAACAAGACATCGCCGGAATGCAGATCGGCGATGGCACGGTGGATCGCCTCGCGCCGGTCGCCGATCTCCACGGCACCGCTCGCGGCAGCGATGATCGATGCGCGGATCGCGGCGGCATCTTCGCTGCGCGGATTGTCGTCGGTGACGATGACGCGGTCGGCCTTTGCCACGGCGATGGCGCCCATCAGCGGGCGTTTGCCACGATCGCGGTCGCCGCCGGCGCCGAATACGACGACGAGCCGGCCGGTCACGTAAGGCCGCAGCGCCTCGAGCGCTTTGGCGAGCGCGTCGGGCTTGTGGGCGTAATCGACAAAAATTTGCCCGCCGCGGTTCGCGCCGACCCGTTCGAGGCGGCCTTTGGCGCCGGTGAGATGTTCGAGTGCTGCAAAGACCGCGGCAGCATCGCTGCCGGTCGCGATCGCAAGGCCTGCGGCAACAAGCGCATTCTCGATCTGGAATTCGCCGACCAGCGGCAAGCGGAGCTGAAAATTTTTCTTGGCGTATTCGAGGCGTAGCGTCTGCGCGAAACCGTCGATGGCGGATTCGATCAGGCGAATTCCTGTTCCTCTGTGTCCAACCGTCATAATCGACAAGCCACGCGCCTTGGCGGTGTTCACGACTGCGTCCGCGTGATCGTGATCCGCATAAATAACGGCGGTGGCACCCGGCTCCAGCAGAACTTTGAACAGACGAAGTTTCGCTTCGAGATACGCTTCTAGATTCGGATGGTAATCGAGGTGGTCGCGCGTGATATTGGTGAAGCCACCCGCCGCGATGCGCAAACCGTCGAGCCGCGCTTGGTCGAGCCCGTGCGATGACGCTTCGATCGCAAGATGCGTGACACCTTCGCCGGCGAGTTCGTCGATCGAACGGTGCAATGCGACGGGATCGGGCGTTGTCAGCGAACCGTAAGTCTCGCCGCGCGGCGAAACGATGCCGACCGTGCCGATGCTTGCGGCGCTATGACCGAGCGCCGTCCAGATTTGCCGCGTGAACGCGGCGACCGACGTTTTGCCGCTGGTGCCGGTGACGGCGACGATGGTGCCGGGCTGACGCGGATAAAATTTTGCGGCGATGAGCGCGAGCGCGCGCCGCGCGCTGCCGACACGCACAAACGCGACATTCTTCGGCAACGGCGCGTGCGGCGGCTGCTCGGCGACGATCGCGACGGCGCCCGCGGCGACGGCGGACGCAACGAAGCCGAGACCGTCGGCTTTGGTGCCGGGAATGGCAACGAAGACGCTACCGCGTTTTGCGGAACGGCTGTCCGCCGTCACGCCGACGACGTCAAGATCGGCGTGTCGCGCGTCGAATTCCGCGTCCGGCGGTAAAATTTCGCGAAGCTTCATGGTGGCTCGGTCGACGGCTTTTCGGTCGACAATGCGGGGAGTGCATTACCTGTTTTCTTTCGTCGAGGCCAGTATCAGTTGATCCGCCGGGGGCAGGTCCATGCGCGGTTGGATGCCCAAAAGCGGCGCGATGCGCGCCACCACCGCGCCGCCGGTCGGCACTGCGTTCCAGCCGGAGGTCTTGAAGCCGTGCGTCTCCGGCAATGCCTGCGGCTCGTCGAGCATAATGAGAACCAGATAGCGTGGCTGGTCGGCCGGCAGCACCGCCATGAAATCGGTCAGCACTTTGGTCTTCGAATAGCGGCCGAACACCACTTTGTCGGCGGTTCCCGTTTTGCCGCCGATGTAATAGCCCGGAACGTCGGCCTTCGCCGCCGTGCCCTTCTCGACATTGAGCCGCATCAGGTAGCGCATCATCGCGCTGGTCTCCGGCTTGACGACGCGCGTGCCGAGCGCCTGCGCCTGCGCTTCGGTGCGCTTGAGGAAAGTCGGCGGGATCAGGATGCCGCCGTTCATCAAAGCCGCCACGCCCATCACCGCCTGCAACGGCGCGACCGCCATGCCGTGGCCGAAAGCGATGGTCATGGTGTTGAGCTCGCCCCAGTGCTTGGGCACGATCGGCTCGGCGCTTTCCGGCAGTTCCGTGCGCAAGCGGTCGATCTGGCCGAGTTTTTTCAGGAACGCCTTGTGCGCGTCGATGCCCATCGCCATCGCGATATGGGCCGCGCCGATGTTCGACGAGTAAGTGAAGATTTCCGGCACCGAAAGCGCGCGCTGCATCGGCTCGAAATCGTGAATCTCGAACTTGCCGTAGTGCATCGGACTGTGCGCGTCGAAAGTGGATTTCAGCGTCACCTTGCCGGAATCGAGCGCCATCGCGACCGTGAAGGCCTTGAAGGTCGAGCCCATTTCATAGACCCCGGTGGTCAGCCGGTTGATCAATGTCTGGTCGTGCGGATCTTGCGGATCGTTGGGGTCGAAGTCGGGCTCCGAAACCATAGAGACGATTTCGCCGGTGCGGACGTTGAGAACGATGCCGGCCGCCGCGATCGCGCGGAATTTCGCGCGCGCCGTGACGAGCTCGTCGCGCATTGCGTGCTGCACGCGCAGATCAAGCGCAAGCTGCACCGGCGTTTGCAGCCGGTCGGAGGCGAGCCCTGCCATATGCAGAGCCATGAGGCCTTGTCCGTCGAGCCACTTCTCGATGCCGGCGATGCCCTGGTTATCGATGTCGACGCGGCCGAGCAGATGCGAGACTTCCGGACCATTCGGATAATCGCGCTTGTTTTCGTTCAAGAAGCCGATGCCGGGCAGCCCTTGGCGATAAATCTCGCGCTGCTGCTCCGGGGTAATGTCGCGCTTGAGCCAGACGAAACCGCGCTTTGATGACAGCCGGTCGCGCAAGTCCTTCGCGTTCACGTCGGGCAGGTCGGCGGTGAGAAGCTCGACCGCCTCTTCGGTGTCGATCAACCGGCGCGGCTCGCCGTAGAGCGACGGCACGCGCACGTCGGTTGCCAGAACTTCGCCGTTACGATCCAGAATGTCGGGGCGCGCGGTCGCGATTGCGTCGTCGGAGACGACACGGTGCACGGTATGGCTGTTGGAAACGATGGCGAACATCACGAGCCGCGCGGCGATGATCGAATAGACGGCGGCGAAAGCCATGATTGCCAGCACGATCCGCGCCCGCGCCTTGGCGCCGCGATCGGTATTGGCCCCGTAAAGCACCTTGCGGATAAAGCGGCGCCGCCACGGCTCCACGGGCTTTGTCGGCAAAGTATCCGCGGTCACGCTCATTGTTGGGGCGCTCCGCCTGCTGGTTGGGGCGCTCCGCTTGCTGGTTGTGGCGCTCCGCTTGCTGGTTGTGGCGCTCCGCTTACCGGCTGTGGCGTCCCGCTTGCAGAACCCGGCGCGGGAATACTTCCCGTCGTCGCCGGCTCTTCCAAATTCTCGATGATGCCGCCGATCGGATCCCTGGCGTCGGCGTGCACGTCTTCCGGCGGGGGCGGCGGGCGATCCGGCAGATGATCGAGCGCGTCGAATTGCGTCGGCGAGACGGGTTTGAGGTGCAGATAGCGCTTGGCCAGCGTCTCGATGCGGTCGGGATTGTCGAGCTGGCCCCATTGCGCGCGTAGCGCCGCGATTTCGTCGCGTTCGTGGCGCACCTCGCCGCGCAATTTGGCGAGCTTTTCGGCCTGCACGGTCGAGTCGAATTTGATGCGATAGACGTAAGCCGCCGCCAGCACCAGCGCGCCGATCACCAAGAAATTCAGAAGACGCAGGATCACTGGCGCCCCCGCATCACGTCGTCGATGGAAGGCAGGCGCGGCAGCAAATTGTCGATCGCCGCGGAACGTGGAGCGGCATCGGTGCGCTCGGCCGCGCGCAGCTTGGCCGAACGGGCCCGCGGATTGGCGGCGATCTCGGCGTCGTCCGCGATCTCCGGCTTCCGCGTCAGCACGTGGAAGCTCGGCGGCGCCGCCACGATTGCCGGCTGGTGCCGCGACGCCGCCGGCGCGCGGCTGCGCTCGGTCAGGAACGTTTTGACGATGCGATCTTCGAGCGAGTGGAAGGAGACGACGACCAGACGGCCCGAAGGCTTCAGCACGCGCTCTGTGGTGGCAAGACCGTGCGCCAGTTCGGCGAGTTCGTCGTTGACGAAGATCCGCAGCGCCTGGAAGGTGCGCGTGGCCGGATGAATCATGCCTTCGCGGGTGTGCACGACACGCGCGACGATTTCGGCAAGCGCGGTGGTCGTATCGATGACGCGCTCGGCACGCGCCTTGACGATGGCGCGCGCCACGGCCCGTGCCCGATGCTCTTCTCCGAGTGTCGCGATGATGAAGGCGAGATCGCGTTCGCTCGCGCGTGCAATAATGTCGGCGGCGCCCGGCCCGTCGCGCCCCATGCGCATATCGAGCGGGCCGTCGAAGCGGAATGAAAACCCACGGTCGGCTTCGTCAAGCTGCATCGACGACACGCCGAGATCGAAGACCGCGCCGTCCACCGGCTCGGGGGCAATCGAGTCAAGACCGGAAAATCGATCCTGGAAAAGCTCGAGCCGGCCTTGCGCTTGTTCGACCAGCCCCGCGCCATGCGCGATCGCGCTCTGGTCGCGATCGATGCCGATCACGCGTGCGCCGGGTGTTTCCAGGATCGCGCGCGTATAGCCGCCGGCGCCAAAAGTCCCGTCGATATAAAGCCCGCCGCTTTTCACGCCGAGCCAGTTGACCGCTTGGCGGCCGAGCACGGGTACATGACGCGCGATCGCCTCGCCACTGCCCGCGGTCATTCGTGTTCCCCGAGCGGCTTTTCCGTCTGCTTCAAGGCGCGAACCTTCTCGGTTGCCGCCGCGAGCTCCGCGCGAAAGCGGCTGGGCTCCCAGATCTGGAATTTGTGGCCGAGACCGACGAAAGTTACAGAGTCCATGATGCCCGCATGCGCCTTGAGCTTCTCGGTCAGCATCACGCGGCCCTCGCCGTCGATCCTCAGCGTCTCGCTCGTGCCATAGAGCGCCAGCGACAACCGATCGCGTTCCTGCGCGTGAGGCGAGGCGGCCGCAATCAGCGCCTCGTTCTCCGCCAACAGCGCATTGCCGCCGGCATCGAGCGCGGGCCGGTCGAGGGCTGGATAACAGTAAAGGCCGTCGAAGCCGTCGCGCATCAGCACCGCGCGGAACGGTGCCGGCACCGAAACACGTCCCTTGGCATCCAGGCGCAGCATGTAATGGGACACAAACCGGTCCATCTTGCCCTTCAACCCAATCAAGTATCGCCAGCCCGCGGATCTTCAGCCTTTGTGGGATTAAATGGGCTATCATGGGATATTATGGGCGTCAACGAAACCGCACACCGATTGTGCGGCATCGCTCAATCCCGATTAGCGAGGGGTAAGCTTAAGGAATCGTTGAGATTGACTTGGCGCCGTCGAAGGCGAGAGCGACGAGCCGGCCTTCACCACCGGCACGCACGGCCACGGTTCCCACTTGCCGCGCGCTCGCATCGCCGTTGCGCAGGCGCAACGAGTTTCGCAAATCGTCCAGGGTTGCTTGTGCAGAACTCTCAAATCGGTTTGTCGGCGAGACTCGTTCTCCTAATGTGAATTCATGTCGCGTAGTGTGTTTGCACCGGACTCGTGTGTCGTCGCCGAAGTCGATCCGTCGCCCAATCACGGCGAACGTAAAGACAGCCGGCGGCCGGATATGATTGTGCTGCACTACACCGGGATGCGGCACGCCGACTCGGCGCTCGAACTCCTAAAGGCGCCCGGCAGCGACGTTTCGGCCCATTACTTCGTGTTCGAGGACGGCCGGATCATTCAGATGGTCCAGGAGAACCGGCGCGCTTGGCACGCGGGCAAATCGTTCTGGGCCGGCGAAACCGACATCAATTCGTGCTCGATCGGCATTGAAATCGCCAATCCCGGCCACGATCACGGCTATCCGCCGTTTCCGAAACGCCAGATTGCGGCCGTCACCACGCTGTGCCGGAGCATTCAGACCCGCAATACGATTTCTCCGACGCGGGTTCTGGCGCATTCCGACGTCGCGCCGTCGCGCAAACAGGATCCGGGCGAGAAATTCCCCTGGCGCACACTGTACGATTCCGGCGTCGGCCATTGGGTCAAGCCGGCACCGATCATGGATTTCGGCCAAACGCTGCGGCCGGGGGATCGCAGCAACGCAGTCGCTACGCTGCAGAAGTTGCTGGGCGAGTATGGCTACGGCATCGGGATCAACAGCGAGTACGATTCCACGACGTGCGAAGTGGTGGCGGCCTTCCAGCGCCATTTCCGCCCCGAGCGTGTCGACGGCGTGTTCGACGCGTCCACGCGCAGCACGTTGCAAGAGCTGCTCGCCAATCGCGGCCGGGGACGCACGATTGCAGCGCGCGCCCGCACATCCATGACGCTTGTCGCTCCCGTCCTCGTTCCCTGATTCAGCTTCTTGCGCCGTCGCTCTTGACGGCGCGTGCGCGCCCCCCCATGCCTTTGCGTGTCAGTCGGCCGGACGGCCGCTCCGGCGAAACCGAAAGGTTGCCGGGGAGGAAAGTCCGGGCTCCGTGGACAAACGGTGCCGGATAACATCCGGCGGGTGCGAGCCCAGGGAAAGTGCCACAGAGAACAGACCGCCGTCCCCCACCCTACCCTCCCCCGCTTGCGGGGAGAGAATGGGAGGGGCGGTAAGGGTGAAACGGTGCGGTAAGAGCGCACCGCGCCGGCGGTAACGCCGGCGGCACGGCAAACCCCACCGGGAGCAAGACCGAATAGGGACGGCGCGAAGATTTTCACGCGCAAGCGGGAAAAAACTTCGGGATCTGTGTCCAGATCCGGCCGTCCGGGTAGGTTGCTTGAGGCGCCGGGCAACCGGCGTCCCAGAGGAATGGCCGTCGCGTATGCGGGCTCCGCTCGCATGCCATCCAGAACCCGGCTTACAGGCCGGCTGACGTGAAACTAAGGGCGCCCGGCGGACCTCCGTCGGGCGCCCACCAATCTTCGAGGCGCTGCTCGGCTGGCACGGCACTTGAATGTGGATTGACGTCGAAAGACGGAGGTCCAACCCGCTGCCGGGAGCCATTGCTGGATATAATATCCCAAAGAATCGATAAAAGTAATAATAATATTCCAAATTTGTCACTACCGATTGCCGTTCGAGGTAGAAAATTCTATTTCCTCGGGCATGTTGAGGAACGCTGCATGAGCCGCGCACCGTCCGAGATCAAGGCAACCCGCATGGGCACGCTGTCGCGGCTGCCGGCGTTCTTTGCGCTGGAGAACAAGCGCGCCGTTGTTGCCGGCGGCAGCCAGGCGGCGAACTGGAAGGCCGAACTGCTTTCGGCCACGGGCGCGCGCGTGGATGTGTTCGCTCCGGTCGCCGACGAGGAATTGCGCGCGCTTGCCACGGCGCCGCCGCGCGGCGAAGTCGTTATTCACGAACGGCGCTGGGCGGCATCGGATATTTTTGGCGCCGCACTCGCTGTGGCCGATTGCGCGGACGACAAAGAAGCCGCGGCCTTCGCCGCGGCTGCGCGCGCAGCAGGCGTTCCGGTCAACGTCGTCGACCGCCCGGCGTTTTGCGATTTTTCTTTCGGCGCCATCGTCAATCGTTCGCCGCTTGTCATCGGGATTTCGACCGACGGCGCCGCGCCGGTCTTCGGCCAGGCGATCCGCGCCAAGATCGAGGCGCTGATCCCGAAAGGCTTCGGCCGCTGGGCCGATGCCGCGCAGGCGTGGCGGCCGCGCGTGCAAGCGCTCGCTCTGCCGTTCCGCGGCCGCCGCGGCTTTTGGGAAAAGTTCACCGCGCGCGCGGCCGCCGCGCCCGATCGCGAACCGACCGAGGCTGACCTTGAGGCGCTGCTTGCGCCCGCGACTGCGCAAGAGGCGGGCTCCGTGGTGCTTGTCGGCGCGGGGCCGGGCGATCCCGAATTGCTGACGTTGCGCGCGGTGCGCGCGTTGCAATCGGCGGACGTGATTTTGTTCGACGATCTCGTCGCCACCGATATTCTCGATTTCGCGCGCCGCGAAGCCAAGAAAATGCTGGTCGGCAAAACCGGGCACAAAATCTCGTGCCGGCAGGATGATATCAACGCGCTGATGATTTCGCTCGCCAAAGTCGGCCGCCGCGTGGTGCGGCTCAAGGGCGGCGATCCGATGATTTTTGGACGCGCCGACGAAGAGCTTGCGGCTTGCCGCGCGGCGGGGATCGCCGTCGAAGTGGTGCCGGGCATCACCACCGCGCAGGGCGCCGCGAGCCGGCTTCTGGTTTCGTTGACGCGCCGCGGGCAAGCGCGCCGCGTGCAATACATCACCGGTCACGCCACCATTAACGGCCGCGACGCAAAGCTGCCGGCCGATATCGATTGGTCGAGCATCGCCGATCCGGCGGTAACCACCGTCGTCTATATGCCGATCAAGACATTTCCGGAGCTTGTTGCGAGCGCCGTCAGCGCCGGGCTCGATCCTGCAACGCCCGCGGTTGCTGTGGAACGCGCTACGCGCGCCGACGAGCGCGTGATTGCTGCAACAATCGCCGATCTCCCGGCAAAACTTGAGGCCGCGCCGCCGTCAGGGCCGGTCGTCGTGATGATCGGCCGCGTGTTCGCCGAATACGTTGCAGCCGCCTCGCAAGAGGGGCTAACCGCGGACCAAATATCCAGGCTTGCAGGCCGGAACTAAGCGAAAACCCCAATCTTAACAGGACAGGTTGCGGAAGGCCGCCCTGGCCGCTTATTTAAGCCCCGATATGGATACCTTGACCGCACCATCGCCGGCCTCGGGCCCCGCGCCCGAAAAAGCCTCAGGCTTGATCGCCGCGCGTCTGACCGCCATCGAATCCGTCGCCAAGGACACGAACCTCTACACGTTCAAGCGCGTCGAGGGCGGCCCGCTGCCGGCCTACAAGCCCGGCGCGCATATCGATCTTCATTTGCCGATCGGCCTGATCCGGCAATTCTCGCTGGTCGTGCCGAACACCGATCCGGAGAGCTATGTCGTCGGCGTCAAACGCGACGCCGAGAGCCGGGGCGGTTCGCGCTACATCATCGATGAGATGCGCGTCGGCCACGAGATCAAGATCAGCGCGCCGCGCAACAATTTTCCGTTGGACGAGAAGGCCGACCATATCATTCTCGTCGCCGGCGGCATCGGCATTACGCCGATCTGGTGCATGGCGCAGGAACTGATCGCCTCTGCGCGTTCGTGGAAGCTGTATTATTCGTGCCGCACGCGCGAGGAGATGGCGTTTTTCGAGACGCTGAGAAATCTCGATCCGGATCGCGTGCATTTGCATCTCGACGACGAAGCCAACGGCAAATTCCTCGATCTGACATCAATCATCGCCGCCGCGCCTGAAAGCGCGCATATGTATTGCTGCGGGCCAAAGCCGATGCTCGCCGCGTTCGAGGCCGCCGCCGCCAGCCGCCCGCGCGGCAATGTCCACGTCGAATATTTCACGGCGAAAGCGGAAGCGGCGACGACCGGCGGTTTCTGGGTCGAGCTCGCGCGCTCCGGCGAGGAATATTACATCCCCGAGGGCAAAAAAATCCTCGAAGTGCTGTTCGATGCCGGCGTCGACGTCGATTATTCCTGCGAGCTCGGCATCTGCGGCGAATGTGTGACGCGCGTCATCTCCGGCATCCCGGAGCATCGCGATTCAGTGCTCAGCGAAGAAGAGCAGGCGGCCAACGACAAGGTCATGATCTGCTGCTGCGGCTGCAAAACCGAGCGCCTCGTGCTGGATATGTAGCGGGCTACGAGTTCAGCACCGCCAGCGCCGCCTTCGCGACCTCGACGTCCTGCTCGATCTTGGCGCCGCCGGCGGCGACCGCGCCGATGACTTCGCCGTCGATCTCGATCGGAAATCCGCCCGGCACATTGGTGAAGTCGCCCATGCGCACCGACATGCTGAGCGCATTATCCTCCGGCGCGTAGCCGGTCGGCAGGCGCTGCGAGGCAGCCGTAATCGCCTTGCGCTGCGTCGTGATGATCGAGAAGTGCCGGGCGCCGTCCATCATCAGAAAGCCGATCAGCCGGCAGCTTTGATCGACCACCGCGAGACTGACCTTGCAACCGAGCTGGTTCGCCTTGGTCACGCCGGCCAGAATCATCTTCATGCTCGCCTCATGGGTGAGCCGGTGCGTGGGGACGAAATCTGCCATGACGAGACTCCAAGGCTCCGAAGTGGCTGCGAAGTGACTGCGAAGGTACTGCGAAGATGATCGACACCACATGACACAAAATCGGCAATCCTGTTAGTCTCCCCGCGTGGCGATGGTGGACAGAAACAGGGGTATATAACGCGTGGATAGGGGAGATTCGCCGGCCGAGTGGTACCGCGAAGCCGATGTCGTCGTGATCGGATCAGGCGCAACGGGACTGCCCGCCGCAATCGTCGCGCGCGAGGCAGGCGCCTCGGTCATCGTCGTCGAGGCGCAGAACCATATCGGCGGCCACGCCATCACCTCAGGCGGCAACCTGCCGCTCGGTGGCGGCACCAGCTACCAGAAGAAATACGGCGTCGAGGATTCGGCTGACCTGTTTTTCCAGGATCTCACCGACTGGTCCGTGGTCGAGACCAACGGCTTTCCACCCTATCGCTACAACGATCGCGAGATCATCCGCGCCTTCGCCGACAACAGCGTCGCGGCTTTCGAATTTCTGCTCGCGCACGGCGTGAAAGTCATCGACCGAAAGCCCAACAGCGTCGGACACGAGATCGGGGTTTCGGTGCTGCGCACCATGCAGATCGATGTCGCCGACTGGCCGATGGTCCACACCGGCAAGCCGGTCGATCCAGCCGATCCGGAAACCAGAGCCGGCAGCGGCCTGATGAGACCGCTCCATGCCGCCGCAGTGAAGGCTGGCGTCGAGATTCTCCTCGATCACCGCATGACCGCGATTCATCGCGAGACGGCAAATTCCGGCCGCGTGATCGGCATCGCCGCCGAGCATAACGGCGTGCGCCTTAATATCCGCGCCCACAAAGCCGTCATCATCGCCACCGGCGGCTCGACCGGAAACGTCAACTTCCGCCGCATGTTCGACCCGCGCCTGACCGAGGAATATTGCGGTCTCGCCGGCATGCCATGGTCGGATCAGGACGCCAGCGGCGAGATCGCCGGCATGGCGGTCGGCGCCGCGCTATGGGGCTTGTTCAACTTCACCGGCGAGTTCGGCTCCGGCATCACCAAGCCGGGCGCGATCGGCTGCCAATACGGCTATGTGAATGTGCGCTGGCATCCGGGCAGCGAGGTTTTCGACAAGGCCCGCGCGATCGGCCTGCAGGTGGCGGACTGGCAGGACGTCATCCTGGTCAACATGCTGGGCAAGCGTTTCTACGACGAGACCGCCGGCCAATTTAACTACAACACTTACCAGAGCACCAACCCCTACGAACCCTACAGCTATCTCAACGCCAAGAACGCGAAATACAATCCGGGCAATTTCATCAATGCGGCGCTCGCCGGTATCGGCGACGGTCACAACGGCGGCGGCCCGATCTGGGCGATCTTCGACGCCGATGCGGGGGCGCGCGAAAAATGGAATCCAAATCCGCCGCATGTCGATTTTGACGCGGGCTTTTTCTTCAGCGCGGGGAGCGTCGAAGAGCTCGCCGCGAAAATCCAAATGAAATATCAGCGCGTGGCGATGCCGCCGCAGGATCTCGCCGCAACGGTTGCGCGTTACAATGCCTTCGTTGCGGCCGGCAAGGATGCCGACTTCGGCAAGCCGAAGCCGCTCTACAAGATCGAAAAGCCGCCATTCTACGCCGCGTGGGCGACGCCGGTCATCCACGACACGCGCGCTGGGCTACGCATCAATGCGCGCTGCCAGGTGGTCGATATGAACGGTGAGGTGATCCCCGGCCTTTATTGCGGCGGCGAGTCGGCCGGCGGTTTCTCCATGCACGGCCTTCCGCGCGCGATCTGTCAGGGCTTTATCGCCGGCAAAAACGCCGTGACGGAAAACACCGGACTTTAGCTTTCGTCATTCCGGGCTCGGCCCTCCGGGCCGCGCCCGAATGACGCGCGGCTCACACCGTCGTCTGCGCCATGCCGAGCTTGGCGTTGAGCGCTTCCTTGGCGCCGTCCTTGAATGCGACGTCGGGCGGCAGCACCACCGAGCAAGAGCGGATCTTGTGGTGCGCGGGATCGACGCCGGGCGGGACGGTGCCCTTGTCGGCGAACGCCTTGGCGGCGCGCATCAGGCGATGCCGCGCCATGATGATGCCGTTGTCGGTCGAGACCAGGTTTTCTTTGGTGCGATCGCAGATCGGCCCCATGCTTTCCTGCAACGACGCATCCTGCATGGCGAAACCGGCGATGCCGCTATAGGTCTTGCCGGCCTTTTGCGCCGCGCGATCGATCAGATAATCGTTGTCCTTGTTGGCGAGCGGACGGTAGGTGCCGGGAATATATTTGCAGTGCACGCCGGCGCCGTCCTTCATGGCGTCGCTCTCGGTCTTGGTCAGCGCCCGCACCGGATGGAAGTCATAAGACCAGGCCCAGCAATTCTCATCGTCGATCGGCACCCAGAAATGGCCGTGGATCGGATGATCGCCGCGCGGCGGGATCATGGTGAAGCACGGCATGACCCACGGCGTGACGCGCCAATAATAATTGCCATTCTCCGCGTTGCGCCGTGCGCCGATGAACAAGCCGCCGGGCTGTTCGACGACCTCGAAATGCGGCTGCATGTCGTTGAGATTGTACTGATTGCCCTTGGCGCCCTTGAACAGCGGATCGGAGCCGAGGTCGCCGCGATGCAGGAACGAGACGTGGCTTGAATCGATGCCGCCTTCCATCGCTTGCAGCCAATTGGATTCCTGGAGCCGCTTCGACGTGAAGCTCTGCTCCGACGGCACCATGGCAAATTCCCATTCCGGCAGCGGCGGCTTTTTGTCGGCCGGGCCCATATAGGCCCACAGCACATCGCCACGCTTCACCAGCGGATAAGAGGTGAGCTTGATCTTCTTGCAGAAGCCGCTTTCCATCGGCTCGGACGGCACTTCCATGCACTGACCGTTCACGTCGTATTTCCAGCCGTGATAGGGGCAGCGCAACCCGCCTTGCTCGTTGCGGCCGAACCACAGCGATACGCCGCGATGGGCGCAGAATTCGTCCATCAGCCCGTAGCGGCCTTCGGAATCGCGGAAGGCGATGAGCCGCTCCGAGAGGAGCTTCACCCGCACCGGCGGGCAATCGTTCTCCGGCAGCTCTTCGGCGAGCAGCGCCGGTATCCAATAGGCGCGAAACATCTGCCCCATAGGGGTGCCGGAGCCGGTCTGGGTGAGAAGCTCGTTCTGTTCTTTTCTGAGCATGATTTTGGTCCGTAATCAGTGTTTGCGCGACAGTAGGGATTCGGTCACTTCCGGGCAAGTCTTGCGCCGCGGCTTGGGTCGTTTCTTGGGCTGTTTCTTGGGCCGCGTTTTGGGCGGTAACCAGGCCCGAGCGACTTGATCCTATTCATCACGCCATGCAGGCGAAATTACGCGCGCGAACGCGGTTGCCCCGTACCCGCAATTAAGCTAAGTCCGCCAGTAACAAAGTGTCCCGATTCCGAGGCAGTTTGCGGCGAATTGATAAGCCAGCTTTGGAATTCGAAATCCAGCCTTACTGGATGAACTGCGGAGGGGTGGTATGGCCGATCACGGCGAGGTTGAATATGCGACTGCGACGGGCAACGATTATCCCGCACACGAACTGACCTACCAGAATTTCATCACGCTCGTGAAAGTATCGATGGCGATCGTCATCGCGATCGTGGTTGGGATGGCTTATTTCCTGACGTGATCTGAGCTCCACACTACCGACATCGGCCTGACTACCGGCGATGCCGCCGTCGGAGGATTTATGAAGGTTGCGGTCGCTTCCGAAACCGATCCCGGTGAGCCGCGCGTTGCCGCGACCCCGGAGACCGTCAAGAAGATGATTGGTCTTGGCGCCGAGGTCGCTGTCGAGCCCGGCGCCGGAATCAAGTCAGGCATACTCGACGCGGATTATGCGGCGGCCGGCGCCAGCGTTGCCGCCGATGCCATGAATAGCGCCGATATCGTGCTGCGCGTGCGGCGGCCGAGCGCGGCCGAGCTCGCGCGCCTGAAGAAAGGCGCGATCGTTATCGCCATCATGGACCCTTACGGTAACGACGACGCGCTGCGCGCCATGGCGGATGCCGGCGTCGTCTCGTTTGCGATGGAGCTGCTGCCGCGCATCACCCGCGCGCAGGGCATGGACGTGCTGTCGAGCCAAGCCAATCTCGCCGGCTACCGCGCGGTGGTCGATGCCGCTGCCGAGTTCGGCCGGGCGCTGCCGATGATGATGACGGCAGCCGGCACCGTTCCTGCCACGAGAGTTTTTGTGATGGGCGCCGGCGTCGCCGGCTTGCAGGCGATCGCGACCGCGCGCCGGCTTGGCGCCATTGTCACTGCGACCGATGTGCGCCCGGCTGCGAAGGAACAAGTCGAGAGCCTCGGCGCAAAGTTCATCGCGGTCGAGGACGAGGAATTCAAAGCCGCCGAGACGGCGGCCGGCTATGCCAAGGAAATGTCCAAAGAGTATCAGTTAAAGCAGGCGGCGCTGGTCGCCGAGCACGTCAAGAAACAGGACATTGTGATCACGACTGCGCTCATTCCGGGCCGGCCCGCGCCGCGCCTGATTTCCAAAGAGATGGTGTCGTCGATGCGGCCGGGATCTGTCGTCGTCGATCTTGCGGTGGAGCGCGGCGGCAATGTGGAAGGTGTGCGCGCCGACGCGGTTGCGGACGTGGGCGGCGTGAAAATCGTCGGCTATCGCAACGTGCCGGGCCGGATCGCCGCCACCGCTTCGAGCCTCTACGCCAAGAACCTCTATGCGTTCCTGGAAGTGCTGATCGACAAGAAGACGAAGGCGCTCGCGGTGAATTGGGACGACGATATCGTCAAGGCGACCGCGCTCACCCGCGACGGCGCTGTGGTGCATCCGAATTTCAAGCCGAAGACGGCAGCGTAAAGGAGATTTCCTTAATCCTCCGCAAGGGGGAGGGGAACGCTAAGAGGCTCACGATGATAACGCTCACGATCCTCGGCCAGCTCGACATTATCGCGGCGGCTCACGGCGCGCCGGCGGCCAACGATTTGGCGGATCCGTTCATGTTCCGTCTGTCGATTTTCGTGCTTGCGGTCTTTGTCGGTTACTTCGTCGTGTGGTCGGTGACGCCGGCGCTGCACACGCCGCTGATGTCGGTGACGAACGCGATTTCGTCGGTGATCGTCGTCGGCGCGCTGCTCGCGGTCGGCGTCGCGCTGATCAACGATCATCCCGGCCCGACCTGGGCGCGCGCACTCGGTTTCGTCGCGCTGATCTTTGCGTCGGTCAACATTTTCGGCGGTTTCTTGGTAACCAAGCGCATGCTCGGCATGTTCCAGCGCAGGCAGAAGTGAGAAGCGGGCTCCGCCCAAGAAGGATAAGGCCAAAAAGGATAAAGCTATGAGCGCCGATCTTGCAGCGCTTTGTTATCTGATCGCCGGCGCCCTTTTCATCATGGCGCTGCGCGGCCTGTCGAATCCGGAAACCAGCCGGCGCGGTAATTTATTCGGCATGCTCGGCATGACGATCGCGGTGGTGACGACGCTGGCGGCGCATCCGCCGGCGGATGCGATGGCTTGGATCCTCGTCGTCGCGGGGATGGCGATCGGGGGCGGCACGGGAGCTGTGATCGCGCGGCGGGTGCCGATGACCTCGATGCCGGAACTGGTCGCGGCCTTTCACTCGCTGGTCGGCATGGCGGCGGTCCTGGTCGCGGCCGGTGCGCTTTATGCGCCGGAAGCGTTCGGCATCGGCAGCGAAGGCGAGGTCCACCGCCAAAGCCTGGTCGAAATGTCGCTCGGCGTCGCCATCGGCGCCATTACCTTCACCGGCTCGGTGATCGCGTTCTTAAAGCTCTCAGGCCGCATGAGCGGCGCGCCGATCCTCCTGCCCGCGCGCCACGTCATCAATATCGCGCTCGTGGTGGGTCTTGTCGTGCTGGTCGTCTGGTTCTTCGAGGCACAGCAGCACATTACTTTCTGGCTGATCGCCGCAGTGTCGTTCCTGCTCGGCGTCTTGATCATCGTTCCGATCGGCGGCGCCGACATGCCGGTCGTGATCTCGATGCTCAACTCCTATTCCGGCTGGGCCGCGGCCGGCATCGGCTTCACGCTCGGCAATTCGGCGCTGATCATCACCGGTGCGCTGGTCGGCTCCTCGGGCGCGATCTTGTCCTACATCATGTGCAAGGGCATGAACCGATCGTTCATTTCGGTGATCCTCGGCGGCTTCGGTGGCGAAGTCGCGGGTCCCGCCGCGGCCGCCGGCGACCGCCCGGTCAAGATCGGCTCGGCCGAGGACGCGGGCTTCATCCTCAAAAACGCCGGCAAGGTCATCATCGTACCGGGCTACGGCATGGCGGTAGCGCAGGCGCAGCATGCGTTGCGCGAGATGGCGGACAAGCTCAAGGCCGAAGGCGTCGATGTCAGCTACGCCATTCATCCGGTGGCCGGCCGCATGCCGGGCCACATGAACGTGCTGCTCGCCGAGGCCAACGTGCCCTATGACGAAGTCTTCGAATTGGAGAATATCAATTCGGAATTCGCGCAGGCCGATGTCGCCTATGTCATCGGCGCCAACGACGTGACCAATCCCGCCGCGGAAGATGATCCGAAGTCGCCGATCTACGGCATGCCGGTGCTGCAAGTGTGGAAGGCCGGCACGGTGATGTTCAACAAGCGCTCGCTCGCCTCGGGCTATGCCGGCATCGACAACCCGCTATTCTACCGCGACAACACCATGATGCTTCTCGGTGACGCCAAGAAAATGACGGAAGAGATCGTCAAAGCGGTGTAATACGCAGCGATGCTCCTAATTTTGCTTGAGCGTGATCTTTTCCGAAAACCGGCAGCCACCCTCGGATCAAGTCCGAGGGCAGGCTTTTTCGGGATCATGCTCTGAGATGAGCGACGAATCTTCGCCCAAACCGCCTGCACCCATCCGCGCGCGACGCTGGTCGGGTTCGACGTCGACGCCCGCCCGGCCGCGGCCGTATCGCTTTGCACTCCGCTTGATCGGCATTCCGGCCGTCGCGGTGGCCGGTGTGCTGATCTATAACGGCCTGCGCTCGCACCTCTTCCTGCCGGAATGCGATTCAAATGGCGCCAAGCACACGCTGGCCGATGTGCTCAAACAATACAGACTCGAGCCGACACGCTACGAGCCGATCAAGACGGTGTCCAGCACCAAGGAGGAAGTCGTCTGCAAGGCGGCCCTGCCGCTGCCCGATGGTGGCGATGTCACCGTCGACTACAAATTCTATTGGGAAGGCAGCACGGCAAACATGAAATATTCGGTCATGCGCCAGGCGCCGGTGACCGCTCCGGCACGCTGAGTCTGGGACCTAAGGTTTCCCGTAGCCGCCCGCTGTCGGCGTCTGGATGATGATCGCTTCGCCGGCATCGATCACTGTGGCGTCGGCGCCTTGCAGCTTCTCCATGCGGCCGCCATGACGCCGCACCCAGTTCTCACCGACCTGGCCGTCGCTGCCGCCCGCAAGCCCGAACGGAGGCACGCGGCGATGGCCGGACAGCACCGTGCATTCCATTTTTTCCAGGAAACGTATGGTGCGGCGAATGCCGTTGCCGGCATTCCATTTGCCGCGTCCGCCGGAATCCTTGCGAATGTGGAAGTCTTCGAGCAGCACCGGATAGCGGAATTCGAGGATTTCCGGATCGGTGAGCCGCGTATTGGTCATATGTGTGTGCACGGCGTCGGTGCCGGGGAAGCCGGGGCCGGCCGGCGAGCCGGAACAGATCGTCTCATAATACTGATAGCGTGCATTGCCGAAATTCAGATTGTTCATGGTGCCCTGCGCCGCGGCCATGGCGCCGAGCGCGCCGAACAGACAGTTGGTCACCTCCTGCGACGTCTCGACATTGCCGGCGACAACGGCGGCGGGATATTCCGGCGTCAGTATGGATTGTTTCGGAATGACGATACGGATCGGGCGCAGGCAGCCGGCATTCATCGGAATGTCGTCGTCGACCATGACGCGGAACACGTAAAGCACCGCGGCCCGCGTCACCGGCTCGGGCGCGTTGAAGTTCGACGGCTGCTGCGGGCTGGTGCCGGTGAAATCGACCGTCGCTTCGCGCTTTTTCTTGTCGACCGCGATGCGCACCTTGATGGTGTTGCCCTGATCGGTCTCGATGGCGAAGGCACTGTCGTGCAGGCGATCGATGACGCGGCGCACGCTTTCGGCGGCGTTGTCCTGCACGTGCCGCATATAGGCGCGCACCACGGGCAGGGTGAAATAGCGCACCATCTTGCGCAGCTCATGGATGCCCATCTCATTGGCGGCGATCTGCGCCTTGATGTCGTTGACGTTCTGCAACGGATTGCGCGCCGGATATTTGTTGTCCGTGAGCGCCGCATAAAGCGCCGCCTCGCGGAAGCGGCCGCGATCGACGATTTTGAAATTGTCGAACAAAACGCCTTCCTGCTCGATATTGGTCGCGTTCGGCGACATCGAGCCCGGCGAAATGCCGCCGACATCGGCGTGATGGCCGCGCGAGGCGACCCAGAACAGGATTTTCTTGCCGTCGAAGACCGGCGTGCAGATGGTGATGTCGGGCAAATGCGTGCCGCCGTTATAGGGCGCGTTGATCGCGTAGGCGTCGCCGGGGCGGATCTTGCCTTTGTTCTCGCGAATGATGGTCTCGACGGCGCGGTCCATGGAGCCGAGATGCACCGGCATGTGCGGTGCATTGGCGACCAGCGAGCCGTTGCCGTCGAACACTGCGCAGGAGAAGTCGAGCCGCTCCTTGATGTTCACGGAGTAGGCAGTGTTTTGCAGCGCCACCCCCATCTGCTCGGCGATCGACATGAAGAGATTGTTGAACACTTCGAGCATCACCGGGTCGGCATGGGTGCCGATGGCGCGGGTGCGCGCGAGCTTTTGCACGCGCTTGAGCACCAAATGATTTTTGGCGGTGAGCTCGGCCTGCCAGCCGTGTTCGACGACGACGGTCTGGTGCGGCTCGATGACGATCGCTGGACCTTTGACCTTTTGTCCAGGTGACAGCGTGTCGCGGGTATAGACCAGCGCACGGTGCCATTTGCCGCCGGAGAAGAAGCGCGTGCGCCGCGCGGGGGCAGCGAGCTTCGTCCGCGTGGTCTTGCGGGGCTTTTCCGTAAACGTCGCGCCGCCGCCGACGGCTTCGACCGAGACCGCTTCGATCACCAGGGACTTGGCGCGGTCGATGAAGCCGAAGCGCGCTTTATGCGCGCGTTCGAAAGCCGATTTCATTTTCTCAAGCGGCGCGAGCTTGAGCGCGCCGCGCCCGATTGACGTCCCCGCATCCACGATCAGCGGGGTGTCGGTCCCCGCGTAACGGATATGCGCGCGCACGTGCAGCTTGATCTTGCCTGCGGCAATGCCTTGGCCCGCGACTTCGCCGATGGCGTCGCCCGCCAGCCGTCGCGCTGTGGTTTCGAGCACTTTGCGCGCCTTGGTGCCGAACGGCTCCTCGATCGCCTGCTGGCGCACGCTGCGGATGTCGGCGAGGCCCATGCCGTAAGCGGAGAGCAGCGATGAAAGCGGATGAATGAGCACGCTGGTCATGCCGAGCGCGTCGGCGACGAGGCAAGCGTGCTGGCCGCCGGCGCCGCCGAAGCAATTGAGCGCATAACGCGTCACGTCATAGCCGCGCTGCACCGAAATCTTCTTGATCGCGTTCGCCATGTTCTCGACGGCGATCTTGATGAAGCCGTCGGCGACCTCTTCGGCCGAGCGGCCGTTGCCGATCTCCTTTGCCATCTCGGCGAAGGCTGCGCGGACGGCGTCGGCGTCGAGCGCCTGGTTCTGTTGCGGCCCAAAGATTTTTGGAAAGAAATCGGGAATGAGCTTGCCGGCCATGACATTGGCGTCGGTCACCGCCAATGGTCCGCCGCGGCGATAGCATTTCGGCCCCGGATTGGCGCCCGCTGAATCCGGGCCGACGCGAAACCGCGCGCCGTCGAAATGCAGGATCGAGCCGCCGCCCGCCGCCACGGTGTGGATCAGCATCATCGGCGCCCGCATGCGCACACCGGCGACTTCGGTCTCGAAAGCGCGTTCGTATTCACCGGCATAATGCGACACGTCGGTCGAAGTGCCGCCCATGTCGAAACCGATCAGCCGGGTAAAGCCTGCCGAGCGTCCGGTTTCGGCCATACCGACAACGCCGGCCGCGGGACCCGAGAGGATTGCGTCCTTGCCGCGAAACAGCTCCGCCGCCGTGAGTCCGCCCGAGGACATCATGAACATGAGACGTGTCTCTTTTTCCCCTTCCCGTTGCGGGGAGGGGTTAGAGGTGGGGGTCGAGAGGTGGCGCGGAGGCGTCGACGGTTTGTCGTGCACCCGTCCACTCGCGTGTGCTGCCTCCCGACTCCCCACCCCACCATCCCCCGCAAGGGGGAAGGGAGAAGAGCTCAGTTCGCCCGCCACCTGCGCCACGTAGCGGCGCAGGATCGGCGACAAATAGCTGTCGACCACGGTGGTGTCGCCGCGCCCGACCAGCTTGATCAGCGGCGAGACTTCGTGGCTGGCCGAAACTTGCGGAAAGCCGAGCTCGCGCGCCAGCGCCGCGACGCGCTGCTCGTGCGCGTTGTAGCGATAGGCGTGCATCAGCACGACGGCGACAGCGTTGATGCCGTCGGCCTTCGCGCGCTCAAGCTCGGCGCGCACGGCGGCGAGATCGAGCTCGCGTTCCACCGTGCCGTCGGCACGCACGCGCTCGTCGACCTCGAACACGCGTTCGTACAGCATGTCGGGCTTGATGATGTGCTTGGCGAAGATTTTAGGCCGCGCCTGATAGCCGATGCGCAAGGCGTCGCGAAAGCCCTTGGTGATCAGGAGAAGCGTGCGGTCGCCCTTGCGCTCCAACAGCGCGTTGGTGGCGACGGTGGTGCCCATCTTCACCGCGGCGATACACTCGCTGGGGATTGCATCGCCCGGCTTGAGCCCGAGCAAATGGCGAATACCATGCACCGCAGCGTCCCGATAGGCCTCGGGATTCTCCGACAGGAGCTTATGCGTGACCAGCGCGCCATCCGGCCGCCTGCCGATCACGTCGGTAAAGGTGCCGCCGCGATCGATCCAGAATTCCCAACTGCCGGACATGTCTCTCTGCGCTTGATCCAGATTTTTGTTTGAGCATGATCTTTTCCGAAAACCAATACCTGCTTTTCCGGATCATGCTCAAGCTTACGGCGCGAGCGCCTTCATGTCTTCAGGCGTCGGGATGAATTTCTCCATCTTCGGCGGCGCGCCGTTCTTGCGCATGGCTTCGAGCCAGATGCGGTGGATGCGCGGGTCCTGATCCTCGTATTCGATCTGGTCACCGCCTTCCTTGACGCTCTTGGACACCGCCGGCGTGTCATGCTCCGTGGCGCCGAGCAGCGAAACGCGCTGCGCCAGCATGGTCGGGTAGCGCAGGCCGCCGACGGCGGTGGCGAGATAGCGCGCCGGCTCCGGCCCGGTATTGAAGTGCTGATGAAACTGCCGGTCGGCCGGCACCAGCACCATGCCGTGCTTCCAATCGATGCGGCGGAAATCCTTTTCGTGCTCGTACCAGAGCAGCGAGTAGCCTTGCCCCATCACACACATGACATGAAAGCTCGGCCCGTGCCGGTGTCCTTTCTTGTAGGTGCCGACCGGCATTTCCGAAATATGCGCGTGCATGGTGCCGTCGGCGAGCACGAACATGATGTTGGTGCCGCCGGCGCCGCGGTCGCCCCAGCTTTTCAGCTCGATGCCGGTGAGATCGGGGACGAAATTCGTCTCCCACATGTGGTTGCCGGGACGTACGGTGATGAGATCGCCTTCGCCGAAAAAATATTCCTTCTTGCCGGCACGGTCGGAGAAATCGAACGCGCTGCTGAACACGAAGGCTTCGTTGTGAAAGACGTTGAGCACCATCGGCAGATTGGTGGTGCTGACGACGAGCGCGCGCTCGGTGCCGCTGCCGTTGAAGTGCCGGTACTTGGCGTTGAGCGGAATGGCGAACAGGCTCTTTTCGCCCCATTCGAAGCTGCGGCGGCTGCCGTCGGCAAATTCAAGCTGCGTCGAGCCGTGGCCTTCGAGGACGTAGATCACCTCTTCGTAGAGGTGCTGCTGCGGCGCCGTTGATTTGCCTGGCGCGATGTCGAGCACGAACATATTGGCGAAGTCGCCGCGGCCCTTGAGATGCACCGCCGCGCCGTTGACGCCGTAGCGCGGCCACGGCCTGGTCTCGACGCCGAACAGATAGACGCCGTAATCCTCGGTGACGGGGATGCCTTCACCCGCGAGCCAATCGAGATAGGGGTCGATACCGTAGCGCGGTTTCGCTTGCGGGTTTTCGCGGATGTTCATTGTTTTCCTCCGGCCGGCTTTTGCCGCATCTTATACGCTTTACGCGAAGCGTCGACCCTCTCGTAACGCTTATCCGAACAAGAGTGACTTGATCACCACCGGCACGACGCCGGGCGGCGCGATCAATTCGCCGACGTCGACGAAATCGAGCTCCTGTAGCTCCATGCCGTCGATGGAGACGATTTTGCCCGGCCAATGCAGTTCGCGGTGCAGGATCCGGCCGAACGTCTTGCCGACATCGCCGTCGATCATCATGAGGAGGAGCTTGATCCGGTCGGCGCGCGGCGACAGCGCTGCCACGATCGCCCCGCCGGCCGCCTTGAGCTGCGAATGTTCGGGATCGCCGTGCCACGTGAACGCGATTCCAATGCGTGGATTGTTGTCGAGATCGATCTCCTCGATACCGGAGCGCACGGCGGCTGTCAGCGCGTGCGGATTGATGGCGCCGGACGCGGGCAGGGCGACGCGAACGACCGGCACATTGTGCACCGGGAGCACATAGGGGTCGGGCAGATAGATGGTCTTGCCGCTGACTTGCACGGTGAATTGCGAGGCGCCAATGACGGTGGCGCGAATGCGCTGGCCGGGATCGATCAGCGGCAGGCGCGAACGCCGGCTCAGCTCGCCGGCAAGCTCGGCGGCGAGAAGCTTTGCGATATCGCCGTATTCCCGCATTTCATGGCCGAACATGTATTCGGCAACGCCGCCGGAGAAGGTGATCGCTGTCGGCGACGGGCCGCGTTGTAGCCTGTCCGTCAGCAGCAGCGATTGCCCGAGCGGGTCGAGCGGCGCATCGAGGATCATATCGGCGGCGACCGCGGCGAGGCGCTGCGCGATCCGCATGCGCAGTGTTTCATCGGCCAGCGCCTGCGGCGATAGCTTTATCTGTAAATCATCGGCGACGAGCTGCGCCGATTGATCGATCCGGTTCCATGCGCCGCCCGCGTCGGCTGCGACGAGCCGGCCGCCGGCGGCAAAGGCGGAAAGGTCGATGATCGTGCCGCGGTCGATCAGCGCCAGCTTGGTCGTGCCGCCGCCAATGTCGGCGTGCAACAGGCAGCAGGCGCGGGCCTTGGACAGCGCCACCGCGCCCGAGCCGTGTGCGGCCAGCCGGCATTCGAGCTTATGGCCGGCGGTGGCGCAGACGAATTTTCCAGCGTCTGCGGCGAACAGCTCATCGATAGCGCGGGCGTTTTTGCGCTTGATCGCTTCGCCGGTCAGAATGACGGCGCCGCTATCGATCTCGCTTTGAGCGAACCCGGCATCGCCGTAGCAGCGGGCGATGAACTCGCCGAGCTCGTTCGCATCGATGGTGCCGTCAGGTAGGAAAGGCGTGAGCAGGATCGGCGAACGCCACACAATCTCGCGGCCGACTACCGTAAAACGGCTGGAAAGGCCCTGCGATTGCCGCTGCAACGCCACCTTCGCGAACAAGAGATGCGAGGTCGAGCTGCCGATATCGATGCCGACCGTCTTGAACGCGACGTTGTCCTGGTCCCAGATCGTGCGCGCAATCGCCGAGCGCTCGGCCGGGGTTTCGACGTGTTCGTGATTGAAATCGGATTCGTGCATCGGGTGGGCATTGGACTTGTAAACTGAACTTGTAAACTGGACTTGCGCATTGGACTTGCGCGCCGATTATGCCCCATCGCGCCCGCGAAGAAACTACTTCGAATCGCGCGCGAGAATGCCGACAATGGTCTTGATCTCATTACGGGCATAGACGGGCAGGCCGGCGCTGATCGAGCTGCCGGAATTGAACGACGACTGGCCCATCAAAACCTGCGCCGGCACCAGATTGCGCAAGACCGGCATGGTTTCGTAACCGCGCTTCTCGTCGAGCACGCTGGCCTTGATCGCGAGCGTCATGAACGCGGTGACGACGGTTTTCTTGTCGTCGTTCGGGTCGGCCTGAAACACACCGAAGAATTTTCCGAACTTCATGATCTGATTGACGTAGAACAGATCCTGTTCGAGGACGCCGCTCACCGGCGTATTCAGCGTGGTCAATTCGGCCAACGCGGTCTGGTCGAGATCGGCTGGCCCGAGCGCCGACAATTCGCTCTGAAAATCGATATGGTCGGCGACTTTCTTGGAGCCTTCGCGCAATTTGTTCACCAGCAAAATGCCCATCGGAATCTTGCCCTCGAGCTTGTAGCTCGACTGGATGCAGATCGAGGTCGCGCGGCCCGTGCACCATTTGCGGTCGGGGTTCTCATTACCGGTGCCGGCTTCATCATTGAACGGGCCGATATCGGAAGGAGCGAGCGTCTGGTGGGTAATCGCCGGATCGATCTTTTGCAGGAACGGCAGCGTCACGTAACGCGACAGGTCGATCGCGCCGGGCGCTTTGTCGACCACAAAGCGCGCCTCGGCAATGTACATGTAAAGCTTTTCGAAGACCTGCGAGGTCGTGCCGTTGACTGTTTTGGGGACGGTCGGCTCGGTGTAGCCGGGAAATAGCGCGAGAAATTTTTTATCGGTCGGGTGTTTGTCGGCCCAGTCGTCGAAATGAACAAGCGCGGTTTCGCTGTCGACCGCGTTGGCGCCGGTATGATCGGTGAAAACAATAGTGCCGGATTTGATTTGTGCGATATCGGTTTTGCGCGCGTCGCTCACATCGGCAATTGTGAAATCCTGCGCGCAGGCGGCTGAGGCCGAGCCAAGCAGGCCGAGGAGCACGATGACGCGCCGCGTCCACATTCTAAATTCTCTCATGGAATCGTTTTAGATGATTTCTAGACGAATAGATCAGTTGGTGCGGCCGCCATAATAATTTTGACTGCGCTGGGCCGGCGGGTTGTCGCTCCAGTTCCAGGGCTGGAAGAAGCCGCGCGCCGGAGGCTGCTGCGGAGCTTGAGGCGGCTGTGCCTGCCAGCTTTGGTTCGGATAATAGGAACGTCCGATCCATTGGCCGCCGCTGTTTCTGTTGCCGCCGTTTGAGAACGCGCCAAAGAACCAGTTCTGGCCGTCGTCGTCGGATTGGCCCTGGTTGGTAGACGCATAGGCGTCCGCCTGGTTGACAAGCAGGTATTGGGTATCGGCAACCTGCCCATCCGGGCCGCGCTTGAAGTGCTCGATAAACCCATTGCCGTTGTTGCTGGCGTTGTTATTTGCGGCGGCGCTGCCGAAGCCGAAAAAGCCGTTGCCGCCACCGCCATTACTATTGCCGCCGCCGATGCGGTTGCCGCTCATATAGTCGATCGGAATATCGACCAGCTCGCGCTTGGCCTCCGGTGACGGGCCGGCGAGCGGCGCCTTTGGCGCGATATGCTCGGTCCAGATCGCCTCGATGATCGGCTGGAAGATCGGCAGCGCCACCCGCGCGCCGGTTTCGTTGGAGCCGAGCGAACGGCGCTTGCCGTCGCCGTTGTCGTAGCCGACCCAGACCGCGATGGTGACGTCGTTGGTGAAGCCGATGAACCAGCCGTCGACGGCGTCCTCGGTCGTGCCGGTCTTGCCGGCGACATAGGGTGAGAGGCCGCCGATCGCGCGTGCGGTGCCGCGCGCCACGACGCCCTGGAGCATGGTCTTGAGCTGATAGAACGAGGCCGGGTCGGCGGCGCCGATCCGCGGCAGCGGCGTTGTCGGATACTGATAGATCGTCTTGCCCCGCTGCTCGATCGAGTCGATGCCGTGCGGCGTCGGCAGCGCGCCTTCGTTGGCGACTGCCGCATAAAACGCGGCGATGTCGATCATCCGCACCGGCTGCGCGCCGAGCACGAACGGATAATAGCGCACGCATTGGCTGTAGATCTTGGCGGCCATGGCGGTCGCGCAAACCTCGTCGAGACTTCGTGCCGGGTCGCTATCGATGCCGCCGTCGAGTAAATGGGCGGTGATGACGTTGACCGAATTCTCCAGGCCGCGCCGTATCGTGTAGACGCCGCCTTCGCTGTAATCGGCATTGCGCGGCGACCAGAAATCCTCCGGTCGCGCGGTGCCGCCGAACTCGCGGCTGATCACTTCGCGGCCGGTGACGCCGCTGCCGATCGGCGGCAGCGTGATCGGCTGGTTGAGCACGAGCGTGTTCGGCTGCAGCCCGTGCGCCAGCGCCGTCAGATAAGTGAGCGGCTTCATCGCCGAGCCCGGCTGGCGCGCGGTTTGCGCGGCGCGATTGAGCTGGCTCATCGGATAAGAGAAGCTTCCCGCCATCGCCAGAATGCGGCCGGTCTTGTTTTCCAGGACCAGGGCGGCGCCTTCTACAGTCGGCCGCACGCGCAATTGCGCGACCGCGCCGCCAACGGCTGGCTTGGCTGGCACGACATATTTGGTGCCGTTCTTGGCGGTCCTGGTTTCGGCTCGCTTGGCCTCGCTCACTCGGCTCTCGACGACATTGGCGTAGACCACGTCATAGAGATTGAGGCTGCGCCGGGTCTGCGCGCTCACCCCGGTCAGCGGCACGATGCGGCCGTCGGGTAGACCAACGCGGATCGCGTCGCCGCCATTTTGGCCGTTGCCCTTGAGCAGCACCACGACCGGCGTCCAATGCACGTCGTAGAGCGGCAATTGCGCCGATTGCAGCGCCTGCTGCCAATATGGGGCGCTGCTCTGACTGCCAACGGCTTTCTTCTGCACAGCGTCGGCGATGTTCGCCTCGGGTCCGCGGAACTGCACGCGCCCCATCGACATCTCGTAATGCGCCAGACCTTCTTGCAGCGCCGTTTCGGTATCGCGCTGCAACTGCTTGTTGATGGTCGAGTGCACCGTGTAGGAATCGGCGGTTAAATTATCGACGCCGTCGTTCTTTGCTTCGCGGCCGAGGAAATCGACGAAATTAAAGCCGCTGTCGCGGTGCGGGAACGTGTAGGCGACGAGCTTGGGCGGCGCGGCCTGCGCCTGATCTTTCTGTGCGGCGGTGATGACGCCGTCTTCCTGCATGCGGCCGAGCACGTAACCGAGACGATCCTTGGCGCGGTCGGGATGGCGGTCGGGATTGTAGAAGTTCGGCCCTTTGAGCATCCCGGCCAGCATGGCGCCTTCGGCAGGCGTGAGATCCTTCGCCGATTTGCCGAAATAACTATGCGCCGCCATTTCGACGCCCCACGAGCCGCGGCCGAGATAAGCGGAATTCATGTAGAGATCGAGGATCTCGTTCTTGGTCAGCGTGGATTCCAGCCGCGACGCCACGATCATCTCGCGGATCTTGCGCTCGTAGGTCACGTCTTCGCCGACCAGGAGATTTTTCACGACCTGTTGGGTGATTGTCGAGCCGCCCTGCGGCCGGCCTTTCGAGCCCATGTCGCCGATGAAGGCGCGGATGATGCCGCGCTCGTCGACGCCGTGATGCTCGTAGAAGCGCCGGTCCTCGGCGGCGATAAACGCTTTCTGCACGTAATCTGGAACGTCGGAGAGCGGTACCCAGACGCGGCGGTTGCCGGGCTGGAACACGTCGGCGAAATTCTGGCCGCTGCCGTCGAGCACATTGGTCAGGCTCGGCAGCTTCTTGCCCTTCAGCAGCTTCGGGTCCGGCAGATCGGCTGCCGCGGTGTTATAGAAGTCGATGACCTGGCCGATGTCGACGACCGGACTGACGATCGGCTCGTTCTTGCAGAACTGATGATAGGCGGTGTTGAGGTCCGCGAAGTTGACGCCGTGGAACGCCTGGATGTCGCCCGCCGCCGTCGGATCGTCCATCGCCGTGGTGATGAGGTCGTCGAGATTGATCGATTCAATGTCGAATGCCTGCTTCATGTGGGCGCAGCCGTCGCGCAAAAGCTGCACGACCTGGGCCTGATCCTGGGCCGGATCAAAATGCGTCTTCACCGCCTGCGGCTGCGTCGTCACCTCGCTGAGCGCCAGCGCGGTCGCAAAAATCTTGACGAGGATTGTGTCCATTGGGGCTGCGATGGGACTGCTATGTGTGAGGCCGGCAGCTTGGTTCGAGGAACGCTACAGGACGGCAGGATTATAGCGATCTGATCCTTACAAAAAGACTTTTTTGCGAGGACAGGTGTTGCTTCCGCGCCATAGAGGACCGGATTACCAAGGGGGTGCGCCACATTTCCGCGGCCATGTCGCAGTCTTGTCGCAGTCTTGCTGCCGTCATTTCTCGGCCGGTAATAGCCCGTCAAAGTGACCGCGATGTTGCAAGAAGGCGAGCAAAACCAGCGCCGGTGCGCCCGCCACGGCGCAAATCGCGAAGAACCACGCCCAGCCTACACCGGTGACGATGTAGCCCGCTCCCGCCGACAGATATGTGCGGCCAACCGCCGCGAGCGCGGTGAGGAGCGCGTATTGGGTCGCGGTATGCAGCGGATTGCGGCACAGCGCGGAGAGATAGGCGACAAAGATCACCGTGGCCACGGCGCTGGTGAAATTCTCCAAGACGATGGCGAAAGTCAGCCACGCCGCGTCGTGGCCCAGCACCGCCTGCCAGGCGAAGCCGAAATTGGCGAGCCCTTGCACCACGGCGCCGATCCACAAGCTTGCCTGCAGCGAAAATGCCCGCGCCAGAAAGCCGCCGGCGAAGCCGCCGAGCAATGTTGCCGCGAGCCCGACGCCCTTGATGATGGCGGCGTATTCGTTGCGCGAGAAACCAAGATCGATCACGAACGGCGCCGTCATCACGCCGGACAGCGCGTCGGTGAGTTTGAACAGGACAACGAAGGCGAGCGCAACGAACGCCATGTCGCGCGACAAGAACTCCGAAAACGCGCCGACCGCTGCGTCGTAGACGCGCCGGAGTCTGTTGTCCCGCGCCTGGGTCGCGTTTGCGGCCACCGATTGCTTCGGCTCCGCGGCAAAGAGCGTGGTCGCGACGCCGACGAGGACCAGCACGGCCATGGCGATATAGCCCGCGCGCCAGGCGGCGTGGTAGTCGAGGCCGAAACTCTGGAATCCGCTCACCATGAACAGCGCGCCCGCGGTCGACGCCAGCATGCCGATGCGATAGGCGGCGACATAGGATGCCATGCCGGCGGCCTGTTCGCTCTCGTCGAGGCTTTCCACCCGGAACGCGTCGACGATAATGTCCTGCGTCGCCGAAGCCGTGGCGACCAAGAGCGCGCCGAACGCGACGATGAACGGCGACATGGCCGGATCGCAGGCGCCGACAAAGACGATCGCCGCGATCAGCAGGAACTGTGACAGCAACAGCCAGCCGCGCCGCCGGCCGAAGCGCCGCGACAGCACCGGCACATCGAGCGCGTCGATCAGCGGCGCCCATAGAAATTTTATCGTGTAGGGCGTGCCGACCAGCGCAAACAGGCCGATGGTTTTGAGGTTGACGCCGACCTCGGTCATCCAGACGAACAGTGTCGACCCGGACAAAGCGAGCGGCAGGCCCGACGAGAAGCCGAGGAACATGACCACGAGCACGCGGCGCTTGAGATAGACGGCGAGCGTGTCGCCGAACGACGGGCGCGGATTTGCAACAGGGCCGGAAGCTTGATCGTTGGCGGCCTGATTGTCGGAGGCCTCGGGCGTCACCGCCATGCGCCGTTACTCGCCCGCTTCGAGCTTGCGCGGTATCGGCGCGGGAATAACATTTGAGCCAAGCGCTGCCGAACCAATCGCCGCCGCGCCGCCGAATTCGACCTGTTGAATGCGCTCGCCGCGCCCTTCGATCTTCTCGATCGAGATGATCGACTGCCGGATGTCCTCGTTCGACTGATTGAAATGGGTCTGCAGCTTGCGCACGCGATCGCCCAGCAGGCTTACATCTTTCATCAGACGTCCGACTTCGTCGCGAATTTGATCGGCGGCTTCGCGCATGCGGACGTCGCGCTGGCTTTGCTGCACCAGCGCGATCGCGAGCATGAGGAGCGAAGGCGATACCAAAACCACGCGCGCGCGATAGGCTTTCTGCACAAGGTCGTCGAAGCCGTCGTAGATTTCTGCGTAGACCGATTCCGACGGCACGAACATCAGGGCGAGCTCCTGCGTCTCGCCCGGGATCGAATATTTCTCCGCGATGTCGCCGATATGCTTGCTGACGTCCGTGCGCAGGCGCTGGGCGGCAAACTTGCGTTCGTCGTCGCTCTTGGCGTCGCGAAACGCTGTCACGCCTTCGAGCGGAAATTTCGCGTCGATCACGAGAAGGCGATTGTCCGGCAGGAACACGCAGCAATCCGGACGAGTGCGGTTCGACAGCGTGTGCTGGAAGGCATAGCTGCCTTTGGGCAGGCCGTCCTGCACGATCGATTCCATCCGCGCTTGGCCGAACGCGCCGCGCGATTGTTTGTTCGCCAGCACGCTTTGCAGCGAGGTCACCTGGGTGGCGAGTTGGGTGATGTTCTTCTGTGCGCTGTCGATCACCGCAAGCCGCTCGTTGAGCTTTTGCAGATTCTCGGTCGTGCTCACCTTGGTTTTTTCCAGCGAATCGCCGAGCCGGTGCGAGACTGTATCGAGCCGGTCGTTGACCGCGAGCTGAAGCTGCGACTGGCGGTCGCCGACCATCCTGATCATGGTCTCAAGCCGTGCCGCGGCATCGGCCTGCGCCCGTGTCAGTTCCGCCATCACGGCCGCCTGCGGGTCCGCACGGTTGCGCGTCCGCCACAAAAGGACGCCGAGCGCAATGAGCGCCAAGGCGCCAATGACCATGGCCGCGATAATGATTTCCGAGGTGGAAATGGCCGGCAAGCTCTCGATCATCGAACGTCCTTTTGCGAATCGAGGCCTAGAACGAAGAGCGAACGGTCATACCCGCTCACGGCCGAAGGCGCAATGGAACACGCCCACGGATCGCGTACATTGACCCCGCTTTGTTCACCGCTTACATCGCCCGCCAGATGCTTTGGAAAGACAATGGCTATCCGCGAAATCATTAAACTTCCCGACAAACGGCTGCGGTTGAAGTCGGAACCGGTGCAAAAGATCGACGGCGGCATCAAGAAGCTGGTCGATGACATGTTCGAGACCATGTACGACGCGCCCGGCATCGGGCTCGCGGCGATCCAGCTTGGCGTCGCCAAGCGCGTCATCACCCTGGACCTGTCGAAGAAAGAGGACGACACCAAGCCACAGGTGTTCATCAATCCGGAGGTCACCTGGACGTCGGAGGAGAAGGCGAAATACGAGGAAGGCTGCCTGTCGATCCCGGAATATTACGAGGAGGTCGAGCGACCGGCCGAGGTCAAGGTCAAATATATGGACCTCGACGGCAAGAGCCACGAGATCAAGGCCAAGGGCCTGCTCGCGACCTGCCTGCAGCATGAAGTCGATCACACCAATGGCGTGCTGTTCATCGACTATCTGTCGAAACTCAAGCGCGATCGCGTGATCAAGAAATTCGCCAAGGCAGCCAAGAACGAAGCCTCCAAGAAGGAGGAGGCGTGATTGGCGTTACGCCTCGTGTTCATGGGCACGCCGGATTTCGCCGTGCCCACGCTTCTGGAAATTGTCGGCTCTGGTCATGACGTCGCCGCCGTCTATACGCGCGCGCCGCAGCCGGCCGGGCGCGGCATGGCGGAGCAGCCGAGCCCTGTTGCGCGCGAGGCGGAGCGTTTCAGACTGCCGATCTTCACGCCGAAGTCGCTGAAGCCCCCTCCCTTCCCTCCTCCGCGTGCGGGGGAGGGCGGGGTGGGGGTAGGTGCCATGCGCGCACACGGCGCGGACGCTGCCGTCATTGTTGCTTATGGCTTGATCCTGCCGAAAACGGTTCTGGATGTTTTTCCGCTCGGCTGTTTCAACCTGCATGCTTCGCTCTTGCCGCGCTGGCGCGGCGCGGCTCCGATCCATCGCGCCATCATGTCGGGCGACCGCGAGACCGGCGTGATGGCGATGAAGATGGAAGAAGGTCTCGATACCGGCCCCATTGCCATGGCGGATCGCGTGAAAATTGAACCGGACATGACGACCGGCGAATTGCACGACACGCTCGCCCCGCTCGGCGCCAAGCTGATGCTGGTGGCGCTCGGCGCGCTCGAACGGGGAACGTTGCAATTGACGCCGCAGGCGGCGGACGGCGCGACTTACGCCAGCAAGATCGACAAGAGCGAGACACGTATCGACTGGACCAAGCCGTGGAACAAGGTCCACGACCATTGCCGCGGACTGTCGCCATTTCCCGGCGCCTGGTTCGAGCTTCCCGGAGGAGGCCGCGTCAAGGTTCTGCGCACGACCATGGGCGACGGCGCGGGCGCGCCCGGTTTGGTGCTCGACGGCAGACTGACGATCGCGTGCGGTGAGGGCGCTGTGCGCCTTGTCGAATTGCAACGCGCCGGCAAGCAGCCGATGCAAGCGGATGAATTTTTGCGCGGCACGCCCGTCGCGCGCGCCACCGTATTGACCTGAGCGGCCGCGCTGATGCCCCGCTACAAGCTCACCATCGAATATGACGGCACGAGTTTCGTCGGCTGGCAGGCGCAGGACAACGGCGTTTCGGTGCAGGGCGTCCTCACCGAGGCCGTCGCCGCGTTTGCCGGCGAGCGCGTCATGGTTTCCGGCGCCGGACGCACCGATACCGGTGTGCACGCTCTCGGCCAGGTTGCGCATATCGATCTCGCCAAGGAATGGGATGTCGACCGCGTGCGCGACGCGATCAATTTCCATCTGCGCCCGCAGTCCGTCGCCGTGCTCAAGGCGGAGCATGTTGCGGCCGATTTCGATGCGCGCTTCTCGGCGATCAAGCGGCATTATCTGTACCGCGTCGTCAACCGCCGCGCCGATCTGACGCTCGACCAAAACCTCGCTTGGCGCGTGCCGCGCCCGCTCGACTGCGCAGCAATGCACGCCGCGGCGCAAAAACTCATCGGCAAGCACGACTTCACCACGTTCCGCTCGACCGAGTGCCAGGCAAAATCGCCGGAGAAAACGCTCGACCGCCTCGATGTCGCCCGCGACGGCGACGAGGTGCGCATCACCGCCTCGGCGCGCTCGTTTCTGCAGCATCAGGTGCGCTCGATGGTCGGCTCGCTCGTCCATGTCGGCGAAGGCAAATGGAGCGTCGGCGATCTTGCCGACGCGCTCGCCGCGCGCGACCGCACCCGTTGCGGCCAGGTCGCGCCGCCACACGGGCTTTATTTGGTGCGGGTGGATTACTAGGTCCTGGTATCGGACCGCGAAGCGCAGATGGACGTGTAATGCCGGACAGTGATGTTGAAGTCGTCGTTGTCGGCGGCGGTGCGGCTGGTATCGCAGCCGCCAAGCGGCTTTGCCGAGCGTCGATCCGCTGTCTCCTTGTCGAAGCGCGTCCGCGCCTTGGCGGGCGGGCCTACACGGTGACAGACGCTTCAGGCTTCACGCTCGACCTCGGCTGCGGCTGGCTGCATTCGGCCGATCGCAATCCATGGGTGCGCGTTGCGGAAGAAGAGGGCGCTACGATCGACAAGACCCCGCCGCCATGGCAGCGCCGAACGCTGCAGTTCGGTTTCCCGCGCGCCGAGCAAAATGAGTTTCAAGAAGCGATGAGCGAATTCTTCACGCGGCTGGAGCAGGCGGCGCAGGGCGACACCGACGTTGCCGCCGCAAGCTTGCTCGAGCCGGGTGGCCGCTGGAATGGACTCATTAATTCCGTCGGCACTTACATCAGCGGCGGCGATCTCGATCGGCTGTCAGTGAAGGATTTCGATCGCTACGAGGACAGTGGCGTCAATTACCGTGTCTTCAAAGGTTATGGCACGCTCATCAGCGATTACGGAGCCGATGTGCCGACGACGCTCGACTGTCCGGTGTCCGCCATCGACCATCGCGGCAAGCGATTGCGGATCGAGACGAGCAAAGGCGCGATTGCAGCCGATCAGGTCATCGTGACGATCCCGAGCGCGGTGCTCGCGGCTGAGCGGATTTTATTCGCGCCCGCGCTCGCGGGAAAAATCGCGGCGGCGCGCGGTTTACCGCTCGGCCTCGCCGATAAATTGTTCATCTCGCTCGACGGCGCGGACGAGTTTGAAAAAGAGACACGGCTGTTCGGGCGCACGGATCGCAAAGGCACCGGCGGCTATCATCTGCGGCCGTTCGGCCGGCCGCAGATCGAGACCTATTTCGCCGGCGGCCTCGCCACCGCGCTTGAAGCAAATGGCGACCGCGCGTTCTTCGACTTCGCTGTGTCAGAGCTTGTCGGCTTGTTCGGCAGCGATTTCGCCCAGCGTCTGAAGCCGATCCAAGTTCATCGCTGGGGGCACGATCCGTTTGCGCTCGGCTCTTATTCGTTCGCCCTACCTGGGTTTTCCAATTGCCGGCAGACGCTAGCCGAGCCGGTCGACAGCCGGTTGTTTTTCGCCGGCGAGGCGTGTTCGGAGCACGATTTCTCGACCGCGCATGGCGGCTGGCTGACCGGCGTCGCGGCAGCGGACCAGGTGATCGCGGTGCGAGAGAAATCTTAAACCGTCATTCCGGGGCGCGCGAAGCGCGAACCCGGAATTATGTGGTTATGGATTCCGGATTCCGGCCTTCGGCCGGCTCCGGATGACGGCTAAACGAAATACTTCTCGATAATCCGCCGATAGACCGCCGTTAGCGTGACGAGGTCGGCCACCGGCGTGCGCTCGTCGACCGCGTGCATGGTCTGCCCGACCAGGCCGAATTCGAGCACCGGGCAATAATCCTTGATGAAGCGCGCGTCGGACGTGCCGCCGCTCGTGGACAATTTCGGCTTATGTCCGGTGACTTCGGCGATGGCGGCAACAGCGAGATCGGTGAATGGCCCCGGCTTGGTGACGAACACATCGGCGTTGGATGACTGCCATTCAAATGAATATTTTATGCGCTCGCCCGCCGCCGCCTTGGCGCGCTGTTCGATCAGCGTCTTCAGTGTGCTGAGCGTGTGGCAATCGTTGTAGCGGATGTTGAAACGCGCGCGCGCTTCGCCCGGAATGAGATTGACGGTCGGATTGCCGATATCGATCGAGGTAAATTCGAGATTCGACGGCGCGAACTGCGCGCTGCCTTCGTCGAGCGGGGCCTGCAAGGCGGCGATCAGCGTGACGAGCCCGCGCACAGGATTGTCGGCACGCTCGGAATAGGCGACATGGCCCTGGCGGCCGGTGACGACAAGCGTGCCGTTGAGCGAGCCGCGCCGCCCGGCCTTGATGGTATCGCCGACAATTTCGACATTGCTCGGCTCGCCGAGAATGCAGTGATCGAATGTCTCGCCGCGTTCGGCCACCCATTTCAAGAGCTTGACGCTGCCGTTGACGGCGACGCTCTCTTCGTCGCCGGTGATGAGAAACGAAATCGAGCCTTTCGGCTTGCCGTCATGCTTGCCACCCTGGGCGGCGAGATAATCGAGCGCTGCCGCGACGAAACAGGCGATGCCGCCTTTCATGTCGACGGCGCCGCGGCCGTAGAGCATGTCGTCTGCGACCTCGCCGGCAAAAGGCGGATGCGACCACGTTGCCTCATTGCCCGTCGGCACCACGTCGGTATGTCCGGCAAACAACAGGTTCGGCTTGGCGATGCCGATGCGTGCGTAAAGATTGTCGACCGGCGCGGTGCCGGCCTCGGTGAAAATCGTGCGCTGCACCTCAAAGCCCGCTTGCGCCAGCAGCCCTTGCAAAAAGCTGAGCGCACCACCGTCCTCCGGCGTGACGGAGCGGCAGCGGATCAGATCGCGGGCGATGGCTATGGGATCGGCGGTCATTGTGGTCTCAAACCGTGCTGAGCGGGTCCGGTCCGTATTGGTTCGGACCGTCCACGCCTTTGCGAAAGCCAAGTTCGACCAGCAGGAAAAGCGCGAGGATCGTAAACGGCACCGCGATCAGCACCGAAACCGCGCTGGGCTGATCCTCGGTGCCGGTCATTTCCAGAACCGTGAGCAGATCGAGCACAGCGCTGGCGCCGAAGAAGGCGATCAGAAACAAGAGCGGCATGTTGCGGTCATGTGCGCGCTTCACCGCGACTGCGAATTCCGGATAGGTGCAGGCCAGATCGACGATGGCGCTGAGCCGGTCGCCTTGAATCTCTACGGCGAGAAAGTGGACGAAAATCTCGGCGACGGTGAGCACCGCTGTCGCGATCCAGAACGTCTTGCGGCTGATGCGGCCGTCGAAAGTGTTGTAGAGAAAAGCCCAGTCCATGAAAGCCCAATCCAAAGCTCAATCCAAAGTTCAATCCATGGCACGACCGGGTTGGAAGACCTGGTGGCTTTTAATCTCGCAGCAGCTCGTTGATGCTGGTCTTGGCGCGCGTCTTTTCGTCGACGCGCTTGACGATGACGGCGCAGTAAAGGCTGGGCGCCGGTTCGCCTTTCTTGTTCGGCTTGCCGGGAAGCGTGCCGGGCACGACCACGGAATAAGGCGGCACTTCGCCTTGCAGAACCTCGCCGGTATCGCGATCGACGATCTTGGTCGAGGCGCCGAGAAACACGCCCATCGACAGCACCGCGCCTTCGCGCAAGATGACGCCTTCGGCAACTTCGGATCGCGCGCCGACGAAACAATTGTCCTCGATGATCACAGGACCCGCTTGCAGCGGCTCGAGCACGCCGCCGATGCCGGCGCCGCCGGAGATGTGACAGTTCTTGCCGATCTGCGCGCAGGAGCCGACGGTCGCCCAGGTGTCGATCATGGTGCCGGAATCGACATAGGCGCCGAGATTGACGAAGGACGGCATCAGCACCACGCCGGGCGCGATATAGGCCGAGCGGCGCACCACGCAGCCGGGCACGGCGCGAAAGCCGGCGCTGCGGAAGCTATTGTCGCCCCAGCCGTCGAATTTCGACGCCACTTTGTCCCACCATACCGCCTGGCCCGGCCCGCCGCCGATGACCGTCATGTCGTTCAGGCGGAATGACAGCAGCACCGCCTTCTTGAGCCATTGATTGACGCGCCAAGTTCCGGGCGATGCACTGTCCGGCGCCCGCTCCGCGACACGCGCCGCGCCGCGGTCGAGCAGGTCGAGCGCCTGTTCGACCGCCTCGCGGACTTCGCCTTTCGTGGACGGGCCGATCTGGTCGCGCCGCTCGAAAGCGGCGTCGATCGTTTCGGCCAGTTTGTCCGTGGTCCCGGCTGACGACATCGAAGCTGACGACATGGAATCTGACCTGGACAGTTGCCCCTGCTGCGCGGTTTGTCGGGGCCGGGGCCTGCGATGTCAAGTTGGCGTCAAAACCGCCATCACGTCGCGCAAGAATCCGGCGAGATCGTCGGTGACATGGTCGACATGCGGCGCATCGCGCCCGGTCAGCTCCCAGTCTTCGCGCAGCACGACGCGCGCGCCTTGCGGCACGACCAGCACCGTTGTCATGCCGAGCGCGTGCGGCACTTCAAGATTGCGGGCGAGATCCTCGAACAGCACGGCGTTCTTCGGGTCGACCGTGTGGCGCGCAAGGAAACGCTCGTAGACCGCCGCATTTGGTTTCGGTTCGAGCTCGGCTGACTTGATGTCGAAAATGTCCTCGAAATGCTTTTCGATCCCAAGCCGCTGCAACACCTCTTCGGCATGATGCCGCGTGCCGTTTGTCAGAATGAGCTTACGGCCGGGCAGCTCTGCGATGGCTGAGCCGAGCGCGGGATTGGGCGTTAGCGGCGAATAATCGATCTGATGCACGATCTCGAGGAACTCGTCGGGCTCCAAGCCGTGCTCTTTCATCAATCCGCGCAGCGTCGTACCGTAGCGCCGGTAATAGTCTTTCTGTAGCCGGAACGCTTCGTCATGCGTGATCTTGAGCAAGCCGACGATGTAATTGCGGATGCGCACATCGACCTGCTGCCAAAGATTGAGGTGATGCGGATAGAGCGTGTTGTCGAGATCGAACACCCAAGTCGCAATACGTCTGAAGGCTTCAATATGTTTGAAACCGGGTTTGCCGAAACCGCGGGCGGGCTGTTCCATCATCTCTTGAAGACCGGCGTTAGCCTGCCTCACGCCACGCGGTCGAGGGGACCAAGCCCTGAAGCGCGCCGTCGTGCAAGGCCACCGGATCGCGCTCGCCTTCCATGGCAACGCGCAGCACACTGCGCGCCAGCTCGTCCGGCTTTACCGTCGTGTTGCCGATCGACTTCAGCGTCAGCCACGCCTCGTCAAAGGCGGCTTCCAACACGATGAGCGTCTGAGGGTCGAACGAACTGTTGTGGAACCCGCGCATGGTTCCAACCTCACAACTTCGGTGCGTGCATGTTTCGTGGATACCCGGCGAATCGTGGGCGCGAAACTGGCCGAGTTTGTGACACGGCCGAGCGATCAAGATCAACTGCATTTGAACTTTGCGTCATGTCGCACTCCACCGGCTGCGCCGAGCTCATGGCGACAAACGCGTTATGGCGACAAAAGTGTCATATTTTTAGGTTGCCCAAGTCTTAAGCGGTGCTAAGCGCTTGTTCGCTTAGGCATTCAAGCGCGGCAAGAGCCGGGCGGCGTTGCCGGAAGCGATCGCCGCAAGATTGTCCGCCCCAAGATTAAGCCGCTTCAGGTTTTCGATCTGATTGAGCGGGAAATACGGATAGTCCGTGCCGTAAGTGATTTGCGAGAACGGCACGAGGCTGGTCAGCGCGGCGATCGCGGCGGGATGGGTCGCGTTTGCCGTATCGTAATAGAGCCGGCGCAATTCGGCTTCGATCCCGTCCGGCGCGAAACCGCCGGGCGCGCGCGCCTTCTGGTCGTAAAAGGCTTCGATGCGGCCGGCGAGGAACGGGATCGTGCCGCCGGCATGCGAGAACAGCCATTTGATGTCGCGCAGCCGCGCGAACGTGCCGCTCAGCAAAAGGCTGGTAACGGTGCGCGTCGTGTCGTGCGGCACTTCGATCACGGCGGGGAACGCGCCGACGCTGAGGCGGCCGCAGCAGCTCGCGACCAGCGGATGCACATAGACCACGGCCTTGCGCCGGTTGAGCTCTTCGAGGATCGGCTTGTAGGCGGCGTCGCCGAGCCACTTGTCTCCATAGTTGGTTTGCAGATTGACGCCGTCGGCTTTCAGAGTGTCGAACGCGTATTCGATCTCTTTCAGCGTGGCATCGGCATTGAGCATCGAGAGCGGCGCAAACAGTCCGTAGCGGCCGGGCTTGCTTTGCACCATCTCGGCGGCGAAGTCGCAGCATTGCCGCGCCATGTCATGCGCCGCCTGCGCATCGGTGTCGAACCACACGCCTGGCGTCGACGCGAGCGACAGGATGCTCGTCGTGATGCCGTTCTTGTCCATTTCTTCGATGTCATGCTCGCGCGTCCACGACAGCTGCACGCCGAAATGCGGAATCTTGCGCTGATCCTCCCAGTCGGACCACGCCTTCTGGTAGGCCGGCGGATAGAAATGATGATGTGTGTCGATGAGCTTTGCCGGTGCAGCTTGCGCCGGCGACTTGGCACCCGGGAGCACTGCCGCCGCGCCGAGCGCCGCGGCGCTTGCCAGAAATTGCCGGCGCGACGAGTGGCAGCCGCAGCTGAATGACAATTTTCCCGACTTGCGGGCCGGTTCATTGCATAGAGGCGCAGGTGCGCTGTCTTGCTCGCTCATAGGTTTCCTCCCAGGGCTGTATTTAAATTTTCTTTTGGGCATGATCTTATCGGAAAACCGGTTTCCACTTTTCCGGATCATGCTCTAGATTACAGAACGTCGCGGCGGCGCTGTAAAGCACCTTTGCCGAGAAGCCGCGTCAGCGCAACAATTGGAACGCGACCAGCGAGCCAAGCATGATGGCGCTGCCCAGCCCTTGGATCGGCGTCATCGCGTCGCCGAGGACGAGCGTGCCGAGAATGGTCGCCGTCAGCGGCTCGAGATTGAGGATCAATGCCGTGCGGAACGGTCCGATGCGCATCGTCGATATGAAGATCAGCAGGATGCCGGACGTCGTCGCGAGGCTCATCACGACCAAAGAAGTCCAGCCGATGCCGGTCTGCGGCATGTTCCAGTTTTGCACGACAAGTGAGGCAACGATGAATATCGCGGTCGACGAGATCATCGAATACCAGGTCGTCAGCCGCGCATCCGCGCCGACCAGATAGCCGCGCGTGGCGAGAAGGACGGCGACGCGCCAGCAGCCGGCGCCTATCCCATAGGCGACGCCGGCGAGCGCCAATCCCGCCGGATGCGCGCCGATCATGATGGCGAGGCCGGCAAAAGCGGCGACGGCGCACAGCGCGCCTTTCCAGCGCAGCGGCTCGATGCCGAACAGCGACGCCGCGATCCCGGTCAATATCGGATAGGTGAAATAGGACAGGATCGCGGTCGACACATCGACCGCCTCGATGGCCTTGAACAGACAATAGATCAAGCCGGCGAACATGACGCCGATGGCCATCGAGATCCAGCGCACGCGCGCGTCGGCTGTGGGCTTCTTGCCGAAGCGAAGCCAGGTCGCGACGAAGATCAGGCCGACGACGCTGCGGAACGACAGCATGGAGAGCACGTCGGCACCCGATCCCAATACGATTTTCGACAGGACGTCGGAAATTCCAAGCGACGCGCCCGCCGCTATTCCGGGAGCAAGCGGCAGCAGAAAGTGCTCGGCTGGCGCTGCGGTTTGGGCCGCGGCGGATTCCGATTGTGGCCCAGAGTTGTGTCCGCCCATGATTCTTTTGTCATTGGCGATCCTTTTTTGGGGATCGCGGATCAGTTATGGATGAGCGTGCCGGCGCCGAGTTCTGTGAACAATTCGAGCAGCACCGCGTGCGGCACCTTGCCGTCGAGAATGACCACGCCTTCGACGCCGCGGTCGAGCGCGTCGATGCAGGTCTCGACTTTCGGAATCATGCCGCCGGAAATGGTGCCGTCGGCGATCAGACGCCGCGCGTCGTCGACCGATAATTCCTTGATGAGCGTCTTCGACTTGTCGAGCACGCCCGGCACATCGGTCAGCAGCAGAAAGCGCTTAGCCTTCAGCGCGCCGGCAATGGCGCCGGCAAAGGTGTCGGCATTGACATTGAAGGTGCCGCCGTTTGCGGCGGCGGCGACAGGCGCCAGCACCGGAATGAGCTCGCGGCCGAGAATTTGATCGAGCACCATGGTGTCCACCTTCTCCGGCTCGCCGACGAAGCCGAGATCGACCACGCGCTCGATCTCCGAGCCCGGATCGACCACGGTGCGCGTCAGCTTGCGCGCGGTCACCATGTTGCCGTCTTTGCCGCTCAGCCCGACGGCCTTGCCGCCGGCTTCATTGATGTAGCCGACCATCTGTTTGTTGATCGAGCCGGCCAGCACCATCTCGACGATTTCGAGCGTCGCGGCATCGGTGATGCGCAAGCCGGCGGCATATTGCGACTGCACGCCGACGCGCTTGAGCATAGCCTCGATCTGCGGGCCGCCACCATGTACGACAACCGGATTGATCGCGGTCTGCTCGAGAAGCACGATGTCGCGCGCGAATTGGCGCGCCATATTCTCCTCGCCCATGGCATGCCCGCCGTATTTCACGACGACGATTTCCTCGTCGTAGCGCTGCATGTAGGGCAGGGCTTCGGAGAGGATGCGGGCCTGTACCTCGGGGCTGGTCGTTTCGTCCGTGCTCATCGCATTCATCTTTCCGGCAATCGGCGCAGTCTATCTAGCCGCGTGACAGCCGCACGACAATAACAGGCCAATAACTGTCCTCATCTACCGGCCCCGCTCGGCGAGAAGCCGTGCAATCGCGGCACGCAACTGCTCCATGCCGGCGCCGGTGTGTGACGAGGTCGCGATCAGATCGGGAAACGCCGCCGGCCGCTTCCGCATTGCCGCCGTGACCTCCTCGATCCGCTCGGCAAGCTCCGTCTCGCCGACTTGGTCGCATTTCGTCAGCACGATCTCGTGGCTGACGGCAGCTTTGCCGAGCGTGTCGAGGATGCTGTCGTCGGTGTCCTTAAGGCCGTGGCGCGCGTCGATGAGGACATAGACCCGCGCCAGCGTGGCGCGCCCGCGCAGGTAATCGTGGATGAGCCTGGTCCAGGCGGCGACCTTACTCTTGGCGGTGGCCGCATAGCCGTAGCCCGGCATATCGACCAGCACGAGCCGGTCGGCGCCGCGAAAGAAGATCAATTCCTGGGTCCGCCCAGGCGTATTCGAGGTGCGCGCCAGCGCCTTGCGTCCGGTCAGCCCATTGATCAGCGAAGACTTGCCCACATTGGAGCGGCCGGCGAAGGCGATTTCCGGCCCGGCCATCGGCGGCAGTGAATCGAGCGACGATGCCGCCGACAGGAAGTTCCAGTCGCCGGCGAACAGCCGGCGGCCTGCTTCGATCTCGGCTTTGGAAAAGTCATCCATCAGGCGGGTCCAAATCTCGATGTCGCTAAAACCTCAGCGACAGGTGTTGCCGCCGCGCCACGCGGCTCTCATTTCCGACTATGCGACGTCATCGGCGCGGAACCAAAGACGCACCATGCGGCTTTCCACTGCGCCGGTGTGGAGGAAATCATGGACGATTGGTCGAGCGTACGTCTTTGCGACGTGGTCAACCTCATCCTCGCCGGCCTTTTGTTCTTCTCGCCGTGGCTATTCGGTCTGTCCACCGGCGCGCAATGGCAAACCGCGTCTGTTGTCGGTCTCATTATGGCGGTGCTGTCGATTGCCGCGATTGCGGCGTTCGCGGTGTGGGAAGAATGGCTCAATCTGGCCGCGGGTCTCGCCCTGATCGTATCGCCCTGGCTGCTCGGCTTCCAGAACAGCGACGCGATGACGATCGATGTTGCGATCGGCGTGACCGTTGCGGCACTGGCAGCACTGGAAGTCTGGCTCACGCGCGAGCAGCGGCTTCAGGTTACCGTCGGCAACTAAACCTGGCCGGATAACACGCGGAAGAAACAAAAAAGGGGACTTTTGGTCCCCTTTTCGCCGGTCGAAACCGGCTGACATCGGATTTGAACGCCGCTTAGGCGGCGTCGCTGGCGCGGTCGTGCCACTTGGCCGGCGAAGGCGCATAAGCCGGGTTCTTCGCCGCGCCATGGTAACGCGCGGCCGCAGCGACTGCCGGTATCCCGATCTGCCGGTAGCGCTGGTCGAGCATTTCGCCCGGAATCTTGCGAGCAGTGGATTTTTGACCGGCCTGTTTGGCCAATTCGGCGGCGATACTAGTCATGCGAAACCCCATTCCCGTCTGTTTGCCCATCGTGCTTGAGCGATGATCAGGTTTTGAGCGAGGAGTGCGGCGGAAATGGGCGACAATTCGTGCCTAGCCGTGACATTTCCGACGCGATCCCGCGTCGGCGGCTACCTGCACGGTTCGTGGTAAACCCTCGTTTAATTTCTGCGGCTCATACTGGAAGGGATCCGGACATGCTGACTGGGGTTTGGGCGACTTTTCCACGCGTACACAGAGGAAACTGCGGCATTCCTGCAACAGTTCCCAGGTACCTGACAGTCGAAGCAACGTAACGTCTGGCATGCCCGCGGCGGTTTTAGTATTTGGATTCTCAGAATTCGGCCGGGGCGGCTTTAGGCGGACGGAACGGTAGGGCGAGTTATGGCAATGCGTTCGATTGCTTTTGTGATCATCGGGCTGATCGGCATTACTCTCGGCGGCTGCATGCAGGAGACGCTCGAACCGTCGAGCCAAGCCGGCTGGAACTCGCGCGACAAGCAGTTGATGTCGAATCTGCCGTATCAGCAGGCCGCGATTCCCGAACAATACAAGCGCCACATCGTCGATTACTCGCGCAAGGAAGCGCCGGGCAGCGTCGTCGTCGATAGCGACAACAAATTTCTCTACTACGTGCTGCCGAAGGGCCAAGCGATCCGCTATGGCATTACCGTCGGCGAAGAAGCCCAGGTCTGGAGCGGCATCGCCAAGGTCGGCCGTATGGAAGAATGGCCGGCTTGGGTGCCGACGGCCGGCGAGCAGCAGCGGCTGGGGCCGTTCCCTGCCTACGTGACCGGTGGACCGCATAACCCGCTGGGCGCGCGCGGGATTTATCTGTATTCCGGCAACAAGGACACGCTGTACCGGATCCACGGCACCAATCAGCCTGAATATATCGGCCAGGCCATCTCTTCAGGCTGTATCCGCATGACCAACGAAGACGCGATCGATCTCTACAATCGCGTCAAGGTCGGCACGGTCGTCGTGGTGCTGGCGCCGAAATCGGGCGATGCGCCGTTCAGCGGCCAGGTTGCGGCTCGCGCCGACGCCGCTTCGGCGAAGCCCTACTAAGCTTCTTAAATTTCAAGATTTGCTTTGACGCTTACGCGCCGAGCGTCACATGCAAGATTTCCGGCGGCACGCCGAGCCGGGCCGGAATGACGCTGGTGCCAAGCCCGCCGGATACGATCAAATGCCGGTCGTTCTCGATAATGTGGCCATAAGCGAAGCGCGCGCCGTATTTCGACGGCACGAATTGCGGCCAGATGAACGGCACGCGAATCTGTCCGCCGTGCGTGTGGCCGGCGAGCGTGAGCGCAACGCGCGCCGGCACTTCGGTGAAAATATCCGGCTCATGTACGAGGAGCACGACGGGGTCGTCGGTCTGGATGCGCTTGAGCGTGCCTGGCAGATCGTCGACACCGTGAAACTGGCCGGGTCCGATCCAATGCGCGAGCTGATCGCCGAGCCCCGCGAGCCAGAATTTCTGTCCCTGCGCGCCAAGCAGCACCGCGTCATTTTCAAGAATCGGGATGCGCACGCCGGCAAGCGCGCTGCGCACGCCATGCAGGTCGTGCCACCAATCGTGATTGCCGAGGATTGCCCAAACTCCAAGCGGCGCATGAAGCCGCCCCAGCTCGGCCGCCCATAATGGATCGTCGATCGGCTTGATCTTGAACTTGTACCAGGCCTTGAAATCGCCAAGCAGCACGACGAGGTCGGACTGCAACGCATTCGCGGTGTCGACGATTAGGCCAATATGAGGCAGCGTCATGTGCGGGCCGCCGGCGTGAAGGTCGGCAATCACCGTGATGGTGAGCTTGTGTCCCGCGCGCCAGCCCGGCGGCGTCAACGCGTATGGCGTCACAAGAAGATCAGACGGCTCGACGGCGCCAGCATAGGCGCCGGTCGCACTTGCTGACAAGCCGATCAATCCGACGGTGCCCGCAATCACGCGGCGACGGCTCAGGCCGGTCTTTGCGACGGGCAAAGTGGTTTGCGTCGAACCTGACGGAATCTTGGCTTCCATAACCTTCTCTTAACGCCGACTGATGAACGGGCCGTTGCTACGGATAAGTAAACCTCTCACTTTGCCAGGCAAAGTAACGCAGCATTTGCGGACAATTACGACCGTTTCGGGACGGATTCGGCGGGCCGTGCCGCGCGGCAGTGTTTGAGATCACGAAGCCGCGAGCTTCTCGCGCGTGGCCCAATCGAGCGTCTTATCGAGTGCGCGCCCGAGCCTGTCGAACAATTCGTCGACTTCCTGCGCGTTAATGATAAGCGGCGGCGATAGCGTTAACACGTCGCCCATTACCGCGCGCACGATCAAGCCTTCGGCTTCGGCGAATTGCACGGTGCGCGCGGCGACGCCGTGCTGCGCCGCGAACGAGCGCTTGGTCTTTTTGTCGGCGACCAATTCCACGCCGCCGATCAAGCCCAGCCCGCGCGCTTCGCCGACCAGCGGGTGTTCGCCGACCGCCTTGAGGCGCGTCTGGAATTGCGCGCCCCGTTGCGCGGCCTTCTCGACGACACGGTCGCGCGCGTATATTTCCAGCGCCTTGAGCGCCACTGCCGCCGACACCGGATGGCCGCCATAAGTGAAGCCGTGGCCGAACACGCCGATCTTTTTGCTCTCCGTGAGCAGCGCTTGATACATGTTCTCGGGGATCATGACGCCGGCGATCGGCAGATAGGCCGAGGACAGCATTTTGGCGATCGAGATCGAATGCGGGCGGAATCCGAGCTTGTCGGATCCGAACGTCGTGCCGAGCCGCCCGAAGCCGCAAATCACCTCGTCGCTGATCATGAACACATCATGCTTGGCGCAAACCGGCATGATTTTCTCGAAATAGGTTTTCGGCGGCACGATCACGCCGCCGGCGCCCATCACCGGCTCGGCGATAAACGCGGCGACCGTGTCCGGGCCTTCATTGACGATCAGCGCATCGAGTTCGGCCGCAAGCCGTGTCGCAAAATCCTCTTCGCTCTCGCCGTCGTGCGCGAAACGGTAGTGATGCGGGCAGCTTGTATGGAGAAAGCCCGGCAGCGGCAGATCGAAATCGCGATGATTGGCGGGGAGCCCGGTCAGCGATGCCGCGACGATGGTGACGCCGTGATAGCCCTTCACGCGGCTGATGAATTTCTTTTTTTTCGGCCGGCTGAGCGCATTGTTAAGATACCAGACGAGCTTGACCTGGGTATCGTTTGCCTCCGATCCGGAATTGCAGAAAAAAGTCTTTGAGATCGGCACCGGCGCGATCTCCTTGAGCTTCTCCGCAAGCTCGATGGCCGGATCATGGCTTCGCCCGGTGAACAGATGCGCGAAGGAGAGCTTGCGCATCTGCGCCGTCGCCGCTTGCACCAGTTCCTCATTGCCGTAGCCGAGCGCCGTGCACCACAGCCCGGCCATGCCTTCGATATAGGCTTTGCCCTCGGTGTCGTAGACATAGACGCCTTGCCCGCGCTCGATGATGAGCGGGCCGTTGTCGCGAAAGCTCGCGAGATTGACGTAAGGATGCAGCAGCGTTTCGACATCGCGGGTCGCGAGATTGCTGAGCGGCGGCATCGGAGTGTCCTTAGCGTTGAGACCGGTTTTGTTGGAACGCGAACTTCGGGCGCCGGCGCGGCAACGGCACTTCGTCGATCGGAATGGCCGCCTCGTCATCACCCTGAGATACGGCGCTGTCGGCCGCAGGCGTCTTCGCTTGCGCTTCGACGGGCTGCGGTGGTATGCGCACATCCCACTGGCAGATTTTGTAATTATTACGGCGCTCGGCGAGATCGAGGTGAATATGCTCCTCGTGATAGCCGTCGGAGCCGGGACCGAGCACGGTCGAGAAGCGCGCGCAGACGCTGGCGCGGATCGCGTCGCGCCAATCCTTGTCGACATGGACGTCGGTCAAGCCGAATTCGCGGCCGTCGGCGAGCGCGAAATCGCGGATATCGATCGCGTTGGCTTTGCCGTGCTCGCTCAATTGCGCGGCGCGGATATTGTTGCGGCCGCGGCATGAATAGGAATCGAAATTGTCGAGCGCGCGCAGCGGCGGCCCGAATTTCTTCATTGACGGCGCGACATCCTCGCGGACCCAGTTCGCGATCTCCGTGGCTATCGGGCAGCGCAGCGTCGCCGGCGGGGACACCGCGACTTTGCTCTGATCGGGCAGGATCACGGACGCCATGAGCACGGCATCGGTGGCGCCGCATTCGCCGGCACCGACCAGAACGGGCAGGGGCTTGAATTCCGCGACCTTGCCCAATCCGATCTGGCAGGCGGACGGCGCTGCCGCTTCGGCCGCCGCGGCCTTATCCGGAAACGACGCATATTCTTCCTGCGGCGGCGCGAATTGTTGCGGAATGACGACAGGCAACGGCCGCGCCGAGGCTTTGGCGGCTTTGGTCCGTTTCGGCTGTGAGGTGGGAGCGTCAGGCGCCGCGATGGTCGGCGTGCCTTTTGGCAAGCTATTTTTTGACGCGCCATTTTGCGCTGCCGCAATACCCGTTGTGCTCAACAGCACGGCGACAACGACGGCACATTTCACGCGGATATCTCCAGCGCAATTGCGGTCCTTACTTAGGCTGTAAACCGGCCCGTATTCAAGCGTTGGCTGCGCTGGCCCTGCGCGCGAAGAAATGTTTGCCTCGGCGCGCCAGACGAGTAACCTTCCAAATAACAAAGGCATGTTCCCCAAAATGGACATGCGCATCGTGGGGAGAGGAACGCCATGCTTGGGCTGATGCAGGATTGGCCGTTGCTGTGCCATCGCATCATCGATCACGCCGCGCTTAATCACGGTGAGCGGCAGGTGATCTCGCGATCGGTCGAAGGGCCGATCCGCACCACCACTTACGCCGCGCTCCGCACCCGCGCGCTGCGCGTGGCGCAGCAGCTCGAACGCGACGGCATCAAACAGGGCGACCGCGTGGCGACGCTGGCCTGGAACACCTGGCGGCACCTCGAAGCCTGGTACGGCATTATGGGCGCCGGCGCGGTCTATCACACCATTAATCCGCGCCTGTTTGCCGAACAGATCGTCTGGATCGTCAATCACGCCGAAGACCGCGTGATGATGGTTGACCTCACTTTTGTGCCGATCCTGGAAAAGCTCGCCGAGAAGCTCAAGCCGATCGAAAAATACATCGTGTTGACGGACACAGCGCATATGCCGGCAACCGCTCTGAGAAATGCCGTGCCTTACGAGGAATGGATCAAGGGCGCCGATGGCGATTACGCCTGGAAGTCGTTCGACGAGAATACCGCCGCCGGCATGTGCTACACCTCCGGCACCACCGGCAGCCCGAAAGGCGTGCTCTATTCGCACCGCTCCAACGTGCTGCACTCGATGATGGCGGCGCAACCCGACGCTATGGGCGTGGCGTCGCGCGACGCGGTTTTGCCGGTGGTGCCGATGTTTCACGCTAATTGCTGGGGGCTCGCTTTGACCTCGCCGATGGTCGGCGCCACCATGGTCATGCCGGGCGGCAAGCTCGACGGCGCCTCGATCTACGAATTGCTCGACACCTACCGCGTCACATTCACGGCGGCGGTGCCGACGGTGTGGCTGATGCTGCTGCAACACTTGGAAGCCAACAATCTCAAGCTGCCGTATTTGCGCAAAGTGGTGATCGGCGGCTCGGCCTGCCCGCGCGCGATGACGCAGAAATTCCAAGACAATTACGATGTCGAAGTCTGCCACGCCTGGGGCATGACCGAGATGTCTCCGCTCGGCACGCTCGGCTCGCTTAAGCCGGAATATGCAGGCCTGACCGGCGACGCGAGACTCGACGTGCAGATGAAACAAGGTCACGCGCCGTTCGGCGTCGAGATGAAGATCACCGACGATGACGATAGGGACTTGCCGCGCGACGGAGCGACTTTCGGCCGGCTCAAGGTGCGCGGACCCTCGGTTGCCCGTGCCTATTTCAAGGAAGACGGCGGCGTGCTCGATGCCGAAGCCTATTTCGACACCGGCGATGTCGGCACCATCGACCGCCACGGCTATCTCAACATCACCGACCGCTCCAAAGACGTGATCAAGTCGGGCGGCGAATGGATTTCGTCGATCGAACTGGAAAACATCGCGGTCGGCCATCCCAAGGTCGCAGAAGCCGCCGTGATCGGCGTGCGCCACCCGAAATGGGACGAACGGCCGCTGCTTGTCGTCGTGCGCAAAGACGGCGCGGAAGTGACTCGGGACGAATTGCTGGCCTTTCTCGACGGCAAAGTCGCCAAATGGTGGATGCCCGATGATGTCGTTTTCGTCGGCGAAATCCCGCATACCGCGACCGGCAAGATCCAGAAGACGGCGCTGCGCGCGCAGTTCAAGGATTACGTGCTGCCGAGCATCGCCGCGGCCTGATTCGCGCGCGGCCAAACGGCTTTCGCTCACAAAAGTTCGGCGCACGATTGCATAGGTCGGTCGCGCTGCAATGCACAACGCGCAGACCTTTTGCTGATTCGGCGGCATTCGACGGGTGCAGCTGGCGCGAAAAGTCCCCCGATACCAGTGATTTAACATAATAGTTCCGTAAATCTAATTCGTGCCGCATAGATTTCACGGTCCTGCCCAAAGTCTAACTCGCGGTAAAGTGACGTATTGTGACCACATTCGGCTGGTCATACGCACCCCTGGCTCGCGGGACCGAGCCACTCACCTTCGTATCAACAACGTAATAGGCAAATAATGGCTTGGCACAGCCTGGGGAAACTTATCTTTGCTTTCACTCTTCTAGCTTCGACGGTTGGTTTTACGCTCAGTGCTTCGGCACAATCTGGAATTGCTTCGGTTTATTCAGAAGGAAGCCGGACCGCGAGCGGCGAACATTTGTCGCCGGGGGCGCTCACGGCGGCGCATCGTACCCTGCCGTTCGGCACCATGGTGCGGGTCACCAATAACCACACCGGCCGTTCCGTCGTGGTTCGCATCAACGATCGCGGACCCTTCGTTCGCGGCCGCGTGATCGACCTGACGCCTGCCGGGGCGCGTGCGCTGGGCTTTTCGGGCCTCGCTAACGTGACGCTCGACGTCGTCGGCAGAAGCTGAAGATTCGGCCAATTCGATTTTGAGGGACCAAATGACGGGAGGTTTCGGCCTCCCGTTTTTTCATGGGCGCTGCTATCTTGCCGGCCTCAAGCGGCTGGGTGCATCACATGAACGAGAACGACCTCGAACAGAGCGACGAACAGATTCTCACCTACAAGGTCTCCGACGCGGCGCTCGAAGCTGCGGCAAACACGTTGCCGGGCGCGGCGATGTCGTTTCCAAACTCTCCAACCGTCAACATCATTGTCGTGTGCTGCGGCAACGATTAGCCGCGGCAGGAAGCTTCCCATCAAAAAGCTAGAGCGCCAATCGATTCAATATGAAGCGATTGCGCCCTAGCGCGGAAGGCTCGCGATCAGTACGCTGATGCCGCTCCAGGCGATCTGGATGCCTATGCAGGTCAGGATGAAGGCCGACAGCCGCACCAGCACATTGATGCCGCCTTTGCCGAGGAAACGCGCCAGCGGCGCCGCGAACCGGTAAGAGAGATAGATCGTTATTGCGATGGCAAGAATGCCGGCAACGGCCGCCGCGGCCAGAAGCAGCAAGTGCGGCATCGAATCTTCCTCGGGGCGGCGCGTGCCGAGCGTCAGCGCCACCGAGATCGATCCCGGGCCGACGGTCAGCGGCAAGGTCAGCGGATAGAAACTGTCGCCGATCGTCGTCGAGTGGACTTCGGTCTGCACGGCCTCGCGTTCGGGCGGCGGGTTGCCCTCATTGAGCAATTTCCAGCCCATCGCCGCGACCAGGAGACCGCCGGCGACACGTACCACCGGCACGGTAAGGCCGAAGAACTCCAAAATCGTCGAGCCGAACAGGAGCGAGCCGAGCAGCAGGAAGAAGCCATTGAACGCCACGCCGTAGGCCAGCCGGTCGCGTTCGTCCGTCGTGCGGTCCGCGGTCAAGCTGAGAAAAATCGGCGCCGATCCGAGCGGGTTTACGATGGGAAACAGCCCGGCGAAAACCAGAAGGAACGTATTGACGATTTCGCTCACGTGGATCGCCCCCGTCCCGCCGGCCGCTTGTGCGCTTGCTCGTCCCCATCCATGGCCGTCATACGCGAGCTTGATCCGCGTAGCCATCTGCAGGGGCCGCATGGCAAATCGCTGCCGACGCACTTATCGGAGCGACGCATCTGTATGGGTTGCCGGATCAAATCCGGCAATGACGAATTGGGAAAGGGCGGGTGGATGTGCGGAAAAACTACTCCGCCGGGGGCGTGACTACTCTGCCGGCGGCGCTTTGGGCTTCGTCTTCACGAACGTACCCTTCAAATTATCCCAAAGCTGAATCTTCGCGCCGTTCCGGTGCATGATCACGCTCTGCTGCGCCACCGAGAGCGAGTTGTTCCAGGCCCAGTAGATCACGAGACCGGCCGGGAATTTCGCCAGCATGAAGGTAAAGATCAGCGGCATCCAGTTGAAGATCATCTGCTGGGTCGGATCGGGCGGCGCCGGATTGAGCTTCATCTGCACCCACATGGTCACGCCCATCATCGCCGGCCAGAAGCCGAGATGCAGGAACGAGCCGATCATGGGCAACACCGTGGGATCGAACGGCAGCAACCCGCCCAGCGTGAAAATGTTGGTCGGGTCCGGCGCCGACAGGTCGTGGATCCAGCCGTAGAACGGCGCGTGCCGCATCTCGATGGTGATGAACAGCACCTTATAGAGCGAGAAGAACACCGGGATCTGAATGGCGATCGGCAGGCATCCGGCGATCGGATTGATCTTCTCTTTCTTGTAAAGCTCCATCATCGCCTGTTGCTGCTTCACCTTGTCGTCGGCGTAGCGCTCCTTGATCATCGCCATTTGCGGCTGCACCGCCTTCATCTTCGCCATCGAGGCGTATGACTTGTTGGCGAGCGGAAAGAACAGAATCTTCACCAGCACGGTGACGATCAGGATGGCGATGCCGAAATTGCCGACGACATGGAAGAAATAGTCGATGGCGAGGAACATCGGCTTGGTGAGAAAGTAAAACCAGCCCCAGTCGATCAAGAGATCAAAATGGTTGAGGTTGAGCTCAGCGTTGTAGCCGCCGTTGACGCCGAGGAAGTTGATGCCGACGACGGAGATTTCCTTAGCGCCGGCGAACAGCCGCGCATCGGCGGAGCCGGTTGCGCCGGGCGCGATGGTCTGCGGCTGCAGCAGATAATCGGTCTGATAGGTCTTTAGGCCTTCGGCGTCGCCGGAGGAGAAGCGCGCGCGCACTTTGGCGTCGATGTTGGGGAGCAGCGCCGAGGCAAAATACTTGTCAGTGAAGCCGAGCCAGGCATTGGTGGCGTCCCAGGTCTCGGACTTCTTGCCTTCCATCTTCTTGTAGGTCTCGGTCTGCTCGCCATGATCGCCCATCACGCCAATCAGGCCTTCATGCAGGATGTAATAGCCGAGCACTGCCGGCGTGCCGTGGCGCGAGATCAGCGCGTAGGGAAACAGCGTCACCGCGCTGCCGCCCTTGTTGGCGACTTCGTCCTTGAGGGTGAACAGATAACGGTCGTCGATGGAGATGGTGCGTGTGAAAACGAGGCCCTGGCCGTTGTCGAAGCTCAGCGTCACCGGATGGTCGATGCCGAGCGCGCCCGAGCCCTGCTGTTTCCAGACCGTATCGGGGCCGGGCATCGCGGCGCTGGTGCCGGAGGCGGCGACCCAGCCGAATTCCGCATAATAGGCGCCGGGCGCGCCCGACGGCGAGAACAGCACGATCGGCGGTGAATTCGGATCGATGGTCTCGCGGTATTGCGTCAGCGTCAGATCGTCGATGCGGCCGCCTTTGAGGTCGATCGAGCCGCCGAGCCGCGGCGTATTGATCGCGACGCGCGGCGTGCCGCCGATGATCGTTTCGCGCGATGCCGCTTGCGACGGCACCGCCGCGTTCGGGACGCCGGGCGCCTCCGGCGCCGATGGAGCACCCGCCGCGCCCGGTTGGGTCTGGCCGGGCTGCAGTTGCGACTGCTGTTGCTGCTTGAGCGCTTCCTGCTCGCGCTGCTTCTCCATCTGCGGATAGCCGATGAAATATTGCCAGCCGACCATCACGATGAGCGACAGCACGATGGCAATGATGGTGTTCTTGTGCTGGCCCATTTAGCGCTCTTTCGGAGTTTTGGGTGTGCTGTGCTGCCGTCGGCCCCGCCGCGGATGCGGCTTTTGAAGTTCCGGCTTTCCAGGTGAACCTGCTCGCGAGCCCGCTTTATGTAAGGGCGGCTTGTTCCCCGCACCAGTTGCTATGCGGCGCAGCGCGCCGTCGAGTTCCCGAGCCATGTCACCGAACGGTAATGCGAGCGCCGTCCGCCGCCCGATCAGCACGTAATTATGGCCTGGGGCGAATGCCGTTTCGGGCTTGAGCCGTACTATTTCGCGCAAACGGCGGCGGACGCGGTTACGCTGCACGGCATTGCCGACTTGCTTGGAAACCGTGAAGCCGATCCGGACAGGACCATTATCCTGGCCTGCATTCTGGCCCGCTTCCTTGCCCGCTTCATCACGCCGCAGCGCCTGGAGCACGAATGCATTCGCCGGCGCCCGCGCGCCAGCAAGGGCCGCAGCCCGAAAGTCCGTCCGGCGTTTCAATCGCTCCATGAAATAAACTTTGGAATAGGCCTCGGGATAGGCTTCGGGTTCGGCCTTGTACGGGTTCGCCTTTTTCGGTCTCGTCCTTTTCGGGGTCGTCCTTTTCAGGGCCGTCTTGGCTCGATTTGACGGCGAAAACCCGATGACGCGTTCCGTTGCGGCGTTAAATCCTTCGGTTGAGCATGATCTTATCCGAAAACCGGTTTCCACTTTTCGGGATCATGCTCTAGGCGCTCAGTCTTTTGCGGCCGCGGGCGCGGCGCGCGGCCACAACCTTTTGGCCGCCTTTGGTCGCCATCCGGGAGCGAAAGCCGTGGCGGCGCTTGCGCACCAATTTGCTCGGCTGATAGGTCCGTTTCACGGGGTGATCTCCGCTGCGCACGCAAAATTTTAAGAGGTTAACGACCGCAGGCGCTCCGGCCCACCGGCCTAGCGGCGCGATTGGCGCGGCTTATACGGGAGCCCTCCCGGCTCGTCAACGTGAGTTCTCGGCCATTTGCCGGCAATTTCCGGCAAATCCGGGAAGGCTTACAAGGCGGTATCCAAGCCCGCATTGCCAAGCCCGCATTGCCAAGCCCGCATTGCCAAGCCCGCATTGCCAAGCCCGCATTGCCAAGCCTGCATTGCCACGGGGCAAAACCTATAGAACAAGACCTCTAGAATTAGGTGTATCCCCTCCGCGACTTCCGGCAGGCCGATGGCACAAGAACCAGTAAAAGAACCCGCACAAGAATCCGTTCAAGAAACCCGGCAAGAGATCAGGCCGGACATTTGCGTGATCGGCGCGGGGGCGGGCGGGCTTACGGCCGCAGCCGCCGCGGCTGCTTTCGGCGTCAATGTCGCGCTCATCGAAAAAGGCCGCATGGGCGGCGAAACCCTTTATGGCGGCTCGCTGCCGGCGCAAGCGCTGATCGCGGCGGCGGAGCGGGCGCACGCGGTGCGCACGGGGGCGCGCTTTGGCGCAAAGACCGTGCGCTTCGGCGTCGATTTTGCGAGCGTGCGCGCCCGCGTACAGGAGGTCGTGTCCGCGGTCGCACCGCTCGATTCACGCGAGCGCTTCAACGGCATGGGGGTGCGCGTCATCGAAGGGGTCGGGCGCTTCACCGACCGGGAGACCGTCTCGGTCAATGGCTTTGTCATCAAAGCGCGGCGCTTTATCATCGCCACCGGCTCCTCGCCTGAGCTTCCGCCGGTCCCGGGCCTTGCCGGTGTTCCGCATCTCACCAGCGGAAATGTCTTCGATCTCGAGGAATGTCCGCGTCATCTCATCGTCGTCGGCGCGGGCTCCGTCGCGATCGAAATGGCGCAGGCGTTTTGCCGCCTCGGCGCTGACGTCACGGTGCTGAGCGAGGCAACGCCGCTTGCGGGCTACGATCCCGAATGTGCGGCTCTCGTCGTGGATGGGCTCGTCCGCGACGGCGTGGTGTTGCGAACCGGCGTGAAGATCGCGCAAGTGCGCCGCGCGCTGGCGCGCGTGCAAGTCGATATCGCAAGCGAAGATATTTCAGGTGAAGCGCGCATGGAGACGATCGAGGGCACGCATATTCTGGTAGCGACCGGCCGGCGGTCGAATCTGGCCGATCTCGATCTCGACAGAGCCGGCATCCGCCACGAGGCGGCGGGCATCGTCGTCGACAAGCGTCTCCTCACCAGCAACAAGCAGGTCTACGCCATCGGCGACGTCATCGACGCGCCGAAATGGACGCATGTCGCCCAGCATCACGCCGGCCTCGTGATCCGCCATGCTTTGTTCCGCACGCCAGTCAATGCCGACAGCTGCGCCGTTCCCTGGGTGACCTTCACCGATCCGGAAATGGCGCAGGTTGGCCTCACCGAGGACGAGGCGCGCGCGCAGTCCTATTCCATTCGCGTTTTGCGCTGGCCCTATAGCGAAAACGAGCGCGCGCAGGCGACGGGCGAGACCAGCGGCCACATCAAAGTCATCACCGATCGCAAGGGCGGCATTCTTGGAGTGACGCTGGTCGGCCCGCATGCCACGGAAAACATCGCGGTCTGGACTCTCGCCATAAACCAAAAGCTGAATATTGAGGCCATGGCCGGTGTTATCGTGCCGTATCCGACCTATGCGGAGGTGGGAAAGCGTGCCGCGATGACCTATTTTACCAGAGGTTTGACGTCGCCCTTGGTGCGGCGCATCATAGGCTGGCTGCGTCGTTTTGGTTGACGGTTTTGTCCCAACGTCCTGTCCCAATTTGGGCTGGCAGCGAGGCTCGGCGAATGAGTGAAGAAACTGCAGCGCGGCCGGCTCCGGTCCGGCCGCCGCGGTTTGGGCTTTCGGCGAAGCTCCTCGTCCTCACGATCCTGTTCGTGATGATCGCGGAAGTGCTGATCTATATGCCGTCGGTCGCCAATTATCGCGTGATGTGGCTCAAGGACCGGCTCGCGTCGGGATACACCGCGGCGCTGGTGCTCGATGCCGCGCCGAACGGCGTGGTGTCCGACACGCTCGCCAAACAGATTCTCGATTCGATCGGCGCCCGCGCCGTCGCTATGAAGATGGGCACGCAGCGTCAGCTCCTCGCCGTCGACGACATGCCGCCGCCGATCAGCGACGATTTTGATATGCGCGACGTCAAGACGTTCGATTCGGTCGTCGATGCGTTCAGGATGCTGCTCAACAACCATACCCGCGGCAGCGTCATGCGCGTGGTGGGGCCGGCGCCGATGGGCGGCGACTATATTGAGTTGATCATGGACGAGCCGCCGTTGCGCCGGGCGATGCTGCGCTATTCCGCCGACATTCTGCTGATCTCGCTGCTGATCTCGTGCATCACCGCGACGCTGGTCTATCTGTCGCTGCATTACATGTTCGTGCGTCCGATGCGCCGCATCACTGCGAACATGATGGCGTTCCGCGCCGGACCGGAAGATCCCGACCGCATCATGCTGCCGTCCGGGCGCGCCGATGAGATCGGCACCGCGGAGCGCGAGCTCTCGGCGATGCAGAGCGATCTTGCCTCGATGCTGCATCAGAAGAGCAGGCTTGCGGCGCTTGGGCTCGCTGTGTCCAAGATCAATCACGATCTGCGCAACCTCTTGTCGTCGGCGCAGCTCTTCTCCGACCGCCTCGCCAAAATTCCCGATCCGGGGGTGCAGCGCTTCGCGCCGAAGCTGATGCATGCGCTGGAGCGCGCCATCGCCTTCTGCCAGTCGACACTGTCCTACGGCCGCTTGCAGGAGCCGCCGCCGGACCGCCGGGAGATTTTGCTCGAGCCGCTGGTCGAGGAAGTGCACGAGACGCTGGGCCTCGGTCCCGACGGACCGGTGCGCTGGATCAGCGCGGTCGAGCGCGGGCTGATGGTCGAGGCCGATTACGATCAGCTGTTCCGCATCCTCCTCAATCTGTCGCGCAATGCCTTGCAGGCGATGGAAAGCCGCGCCGAGCGCGATACTGGCCGCGATCAGATCCGCATCACCGGCCGCCGCGAGGGCGCGGTAGTGGTGATCGAAGTGTCCGACACCGGCCCCGGCTTCTCGGAGAAGGCGAGCGCGCATTTGTTCGAGGCGTTCCAGGGCTCGACCCGCTCCGGCGGCACCGGGCTTGGCCTCGCCATCGCCGCCGAGCTGGTGCGCGCTCATGGTGGCGAGATCCGTCTGGTCGAGGGCACCATCGGGGCGACGCTGCGGCTGACCATTCCCGACCGCGCCGTGGAACTCGCCGCCCATCGCGGCGCGCGGGTGCATGGCTGAGGCGCATCAAACATGACCTCGCATGCGATCGTCGGCTTTGGGCACGGTTAATCTCCCGGAGTGCCGTCCGCCTTGCCAATAAGCGCCGGAGCCTGTAGCTATGCCGCCGCGCCGCAGGGCCGCTTTGGCGGCATCACCCCGCGCGGTGCAACCCGCGCCCGTAGCTCAGCTGGATAGAGCACCAGACTACGAATCTGGGGGTCAGGAGTTCGAATCTCTTCGGGCGCGCCACCAACTTATTGTAATCATGAAGCATTCCACAGCGCACCCGTGTCGCGCGGTGTTTCGGTTTGCAGACAGCTACCTGCCGCGATCAGGTCAATATCGTCCGGCTCGGCCTGAATTGTCGTTTCTGAATCTCACCGTCGCCAGCCTTACGACCCTCAAACTCATGGCTCCTCAAATCTGTTCGAGCCGGCCGCGGTCGTGGTCTTCGCTGCGCAGTTCGTTTTTGAAACGATACATTGCCTCGCTAAAGCCCCGCGATACCACGGCGATGTCGGAGGCCGCGATCACCATCGCATAACCTTCGCGCACGCGCGCGATCGCTTCGTTGACATTGGCGGTGTAGATCGCGCAGGGCATTTGCGCGTCGCGGCAGGCCTGCAATACAGTGCGGCAGGCCGCCTCGCGCCGCGCACCGTCACTATCGCCGGCGCCAAGCGACAGTGCGAGATCGCCGGTCCCGATCAGCACAAAGTCCACGCCCGGCGTCCGCGCGACCGCTGTCGCGTTATCGACGCCGCTTGCGGTCTCGATCATCACGCCAACGACCGTGCGTTCGTTGGCGCTGGCGCAATAGTCGAGGAAATCGCCGGCGAGCGGACGGACGCCGCCGCCCGAACGCCGTCCCTGCGGCGGAAAGCGCGCGGCGGCGACTGCGCGCGCGGCCTCATTACTATTCTCGATCAGCGGCACAATGACGCCCTCGGCGCCGGTGTCGAGCGCCTGGCCGATGCATACTCCGGTATTATCCGCGACCCGCACCAGAGCTGATGTGCCGGCCGCGACCGCGCCAACCGCGCATTCAAGGCTCGCGCGGTCCCATAAACCGTGCTGCATATCGATGACGATGGCGTCGGCCTGGGCTGTGCTGGCCAACTCGATAATGGTCGTCGATCCCATCGACATCCACAGCGCGGCGAGCGGCTGCCGCCCAAGACGCCGCCGCAAATTCATGTCATGCCAATCCAAGATGGGGAGCTCCTCGCGCCTAATGCGCTACAATCGTTTTTTATCGTCAAGCAAGGTAAGTCGCGAGCCGGTGGCGTCGTCCGCCAAATCACAGCGTAAAGATCTTTCCCGGGTTCATTATATTACGGGGGTCCATCGTGCGTTTGATCTGGCGCATTAGGTCGAGCGCCGATCCGAACTCGGCCTCGAGATAGGCCATCTTGCCTTGGCCGACCCCGTGCTCGCCGGTGCAGGTCCCGTCCATGGCGATAGCGCGCAAAGCGAGACGTTCGCAGAATGCTTTCATACATTCGATTTCCTTTGGGTCTTCGCCGTCGAACAGGACCGCAACGTGGAAGTTGCCGTCGCCGACATGGCCGAGGATGGGGCCGAAGAGTCCGCTGTCCGCCAAGTCCTGTTTGGTTTGCATCACGCATTCGGCCAGCCGTGAGATCGGCACGCAAACGTCGGTCGGCGTCACTTTCGCGCCCGGCCGCAGCATCAGGCAGGAATAAGCCGCGTCATGCCGGGCCTGCCAAAGTTTGGTGCGCTCCTCGGGACGCGTCGACCACTGGAAATCGTTGCCGCCATTGTCGCGGGCGATCGCCTCGAACTGCGCGACCTGTTCCGCCACCGCACCGGCAGTGCCGTGGAATTCGACGAAAAGTGTCGGGGTTTCCGCCAAGGTCAGCCTCGAATAGAGGTTGCAGGCGCGAATTTGCAGGTCGTCGAGCAACTCGACCCGGGCCAAGGGCAGGCCGATCTGGATAGCGACAATCGCCGCCGTGCAGGCGTCGGCCAGCGTCGCGAACGGGCAGACGGCGGCTGCAATGGATTCGGGAATGCCATGCAAGTGCAAAGTCAGTTCGGTAATGACGCCGAGCGTCCCCTCCGAGCCTACCAGCAGCCGTGTGAGATCATAACCTGCGGCCGACTTGCGCGCGCGCCGCGCCGTGCGGATTGATCGTCCGTCCGGCAGCACCGCGGTCAGCGACAGCACATTCTCGCGCATCGTCCCATAGCGCACCGCATTGGTGCCGGAGGCGCGGGTGGCCGCCATGCCGCCGAGGCTGGCGTCCGCGCCCGGATCGATTGGAAAAAACAGGCCCTGGTCGTGCAGGTGGTCGTTGAGCTGCTTGCGGGTGACCCCGGCCTGAACGGTGCAGGTGAGATCCTCGGCATTGACCGAGAGAATCTTGTTCAAGCGCGCGAGGTCGAGAGAGAGGCCGCCAAGCGGCGCGTTGATCTGGCCTTCCATCGAAGTCCCGGTGCCGAAGGCGATGAGGGGAACACGCCAATCGCCACACAGGCGCACGGCCGCTTCGACTTCCGCCGCGGTGGCGGCGAAGAACACGGCGTCCGGGTGCTGCGGCTTAAGCCATGTGAAGCCGTGCGTGTGATGGTCCCGGATAGCTTCGGCGGTCGAGATCTGGTCCGGCCAGCGCGTGCGGAGCGCATCGACCAGCGATTGGACCGCAGAGGCGCTCGTTGCGGACACCGGCATTTGTTGCATCGATATCTCTCCGAAGGCGCTTGTCACGCTGCGGTAGACGCGCAGGTGGCGTCAGGTGGCGTCCAGGTGACGCCAAGGTGCTTGACGGCGCGCGGTGCTACCGGTCATTATTTTAAGCATAAAATATATTCCGCTGTCTATTTGTGCGCCTGCGCGGCGACCGGCGGATCAAGCTTGAGGAAGGTATGGACATATGAGTTGGACCTACGAGGTCGCGCTCCGCGGTGAGCCGGACCAGCAGGCCGGCTTGCGTACGTGGCTGGAAAGCGGCGCGCGAGAAATCTGTGCGGCCCTCCCGGGGCTTGCGCATTTCGATCTTTACACGCCAGCCGACGGTTCCTCGCGCGATCCATATAATGACCACGGCGCCGGCCCGCTGATGATGCTCATGCTCGACTTTGCCGGCCGCGATGCGCTTGCGGCGGCGGTCAAGAGCGGCGAGATCGATGACGTGGTCGATGCCCTGGCTCCGGACATTGCCGTGACTGGCGCAGCTTTCGAACGCAGGTTCTATCCGGTTGGCGGTGACACGAGGCCGGCGTTGCTGCAGGCGCCGTTCTCCTATGTCGTGCGTTATCATCGTCCCGCGGACGACGAGGCCGCCTTTATCGAAAACTATATCGCCACCCACCCACTGACGCAGGCGAAGCTGCCAGACATCCGCAGCATCATGTGCTACCTGCCGCTCGACGATGTGCGCGCGCGTGACCCGGATCGGGTCGGTTGTCGCTTGCAGTGCGCGGATTACATGATCGGCAACGAAGTCGTGTTCGACCACATCGCGGCGTTCAACGCCGCTATGGCTTCACCGGCGCGGCACGAATTGCGGGCGCATTATCACGCGTTTCCGCGCTTTACCGGCGCCAACACGCACCATCCCATGACGCGAATGCGGCTGGTGGGCTGACATATGGCGGTGCCGCATAAGGCGGCACGGCACTGCCCAAAAAAAGACCTGGGCCGTCCTGTTGCGCGCGACCGGCATATATTTTAGACTTGAACTAATTTGGCCTGCGCACGCGAGCCAGCGGTTAATCGGCGTATGAGGGATGTGTCCGCTCTAACATTGGCGCGCAATTCTCTGAACGCGGCGACTAGTACCCAGAATCACAAATCGCCACGGGTCGAACGTCCCGCTATGTGACTCAAATGACTCGTCATTTCTCCACTGCCCCTGAGTCACAGATTTGCGAAAGTGGGTACTAGGGTGCCGCCTCGATCAGTCCGGATCATGGAGCCGCATCATGGAGCCGGATCATGGAGCCGGATCATAGAAATGACGACGACAATCACAGGGATGCAACATGACATTCGAGATTGAACGCCGCGCGCTGCTGCAGATGCTCGGCCTGGGCGTGACCGGCGCCGGAATGCTGACCGATAGTCTCGTCGCCTTTGCGCAAGGTTCGGACGCCGTCACCATCGGCTGGCCGAGCGACGTGCCCTCATGGGATCCCAATCAGCGCTTCACGCCGGATGCGCAACCGATCTACAAGCTCGTATTCGACCAGCCGCTCGATCAGAATCCGCGGCTCGACCTCACTCCCAAGCTCATAACCAAATGGGATCTGGCGAAAGACGGACTGAGCTTGGCGGTGGAGCTTCGCGACGACGTCAAGTTCCACAACGGCGACAAGATGACGACGGAGGACTTTCGCTACACTTTCTTCGAACGCTTGCAGCTTCCCGACAAGATCGATACCAAGAATTCGTGGCGCAAGGTCAGCGACATCGAGGTACTGTCGCCGACCAAGGCGACGATGAAATTCTCCTCGCCGGCGCCGACGGCGCCGCAATGGCTGGCGTTTCTCGGCAGCTACATCGTGCCAAAAAAATATATGGAGCAGGCCGGCGCCGACAAGTTTCAGCAGCAGCCGGTCGGAACGGGTCCCTACAAGCTAGTCGATTATCAACTCGACGCCCGCATTGTGCTGGAGCGCAACGACGACTATTGGGGCCCAAAGCCGGCGCTCAAGCACGTGACGATCGAGATCATCAAGGATCCCTCCGCGCGGGTGGCGGCGATACAGTCGGGCCAGGTCGATCTCACCACCAATATTCCGGTGCGCGAAGTCGCGCGTCTGCAGCACGAGCCGGATCTGGCCGGCGAAATAAATCCGATCACCCGGGTGATTCTCCTGCAGTGCCGCAACGACCAGGGTTTCGCCGACGAGAATGTGCGTCTCGCGGCGCACCACGCGATCGACAAGGATGCTCTGTCGAAGGCGTTCTATGGCGGCTCGGCCGTTCCTCTCTCAGTGGTCGCGACTCCGGGAACGCCTGCTTATCTGCCGGACTTCAAGTTCGCCTACGATCCGGCACTCGCCAAGGCGCTCTTGGCCAAGTCGGGCTTCGGTCCGAACAATGCGGCGAAGATCGGCTTTGCCGCCACCAACGGGCACTTCCCCAGCGACTACGACATCGCCCGGGCCATTCAGCAGATGTGGAAGGATGTCGGTATCGACGCCGATCTCCAGACCATCGAGTATTCGAAATATTTCGAGCTCAATCGCGCCGACAAGCTGCCGGAAACCACGCTCTACAGTTGGGACAACGCTACCGGCGATCCGGAAATCTTCGCCGGCTATCTACTCAACCCGAAAATGCCGTTCTCGGCCTGGAAAGGCATGGACGTCGGCGCCAAGGTGCTCGACCTGTTCGGCATTGCCGACTACAAGACCCGCGTCGACGGCTACAAGGATCTCAACAAATTCGCGGTTGATCACGGCGCGACCATTCCTCTCTTGCAAAGCGTGCAGACGCTGGTGCGCAAAAAAACTCTGCAATACGAGAAATTCGACAACGGCTGGGTCCTGGCCAATACGATGAAATGGGGATGAGCGCGGGCGCGAGACACGGTGCGCTCGGCCGCGATGCGGATTGCGGCAGCGGACGGATCTGCCGGCGCGGTGGCGACATCCGTCGTCGTCTCGACGAGGCACGCCGATGATCTCCGCCGTGCTGCCTCTGATCGGCCGCCGGCTCTTGGCTTCGGTACTGATCCTGTTCATCGTCTCGGCACTCTTGTTTATCGTGCTGCACGTTCTTCCGGTCGACCCGGCGGCGATGTCGCTGCCGCCGACCGCGACCGTCGCCGAGATCGAAGCAAAGCGCCGGGAGATGGGTCTCGATCTGCCGCTGCCGCGGCAATATCTGATCTGGTTGTCGCACGTCCTGCACGGCGATTTCGGCGCATCGATCCATTACCGGCGCAGCGTCATTAGTCTCGTCGCCGCCACGCTGCCGGCGACTATCGAACTGGCGGCGCTCTCGGTCATCATTGCGGCCGTGCTCGGCGTCGTCGGTGGCCTCGTGCTCTTTCACGTGCGCGGCACCCGCAAGGAGCACGCCATCGATTTCGGCTCGATCATGCTGCTGTCGATTCCGGAATTTCTCTGGAGCCTGTTTTTCATCCTGATTTTCGGCGTTGCTTTGCATTGGCTGCCGTTTACCGGCCGGCTCGATCCTAATCTGCGTCTGCCGCAAGGCTCCGGGTTCCTGCTGGCCGATGCGCTCCTTGCCGGCCGGCTGGATATCTTCTTGAGCGCGCTCCGGCACATGATCCTGCCCTGTTTCGCGCTCGGCATCGCTTTTTCGCCGACGATCATGCGCGTGCTGCGTTCGAGCCTGATCGACGTCTATCACGAGGATTACATCCATATGGCGCGGCTGCGCGGCTTGAGCGAGCGGCGCATTCTGCTGCGTCATGCGCTCAAGAACGCGTTTCTGCCGACGCTGAGCCTCATGGGCGTGCAGTTCGGTTTTCTGTTCGGGGGTACCTTGCTGGTCGAGGTGATCTTCTCCTATCCCGGTCTCGGCAATCTGATGGTCGACGCCGCCCGCAACGCCGATCTGCCGATCATTCAATTGGTGGGGCTTACTTATTGCGTGGTTGTGTTGGCCATCAACACCGTGGTCGACAGCCTCTATCTGGTGCTGAACCCGAAATTGAGGCTGCGATGACGACGCATGCGGCGCCGCAATGGCTGCGCTCTGGCCGTGTCGTCATCGGGCTGACCATCGTCATCGTCATCGGATTTTGCGCGCTCTTCGCGCCGTTGCTTGTGCCGCACGATCCCAACCAACAAAGTCTGATCGCGACCTTCCTGCCGCCGAGCTGGGAGAAAGGCGGCAACGCAGCCTTTCCGCTCGGCACCGATAGCCTGGGCCGCGACGTGCTGTCCCGGCTGATCTACGGCGCCCGCGTCGCCATGCTGGTGGCCGTGTTTGCGTCGCTCGGCGCCATGCTGATCGGCGCGGTCCTCGCTTACATCGCCGGCTATTTCGGCGGGCGCATCGACGCCGCGATCGGGCGCGCCGTCGATGTATGGATGTCGTTTCCGCCGGTGGTCCTTTCGCTGATCCTGATGGTCGGCATTGGCGTCGGCCTGCGCAACGTCATTCTGGCGATCGTGCTGGTCGATTGGACGCGGTTCTGTCGCGTGCTGCGCAGCGAGGTGTTGGTGGTGGCGCGCAAGGACTACGTCGCCGCCGCGCGTCTCCTCGGCTTTTCGCATTGGCGCACCGTCACTCGCGAAATCGTTCCCGCAACTTTGCCGCTGCTCATTACTTTGGTGAGCCTGGAGATGGGCATCGCGGTGATCGTCGAGGCCATTCTGTCGTTCGTCGGCTTGAGCGTCGACGCTCAGACGCCGGCTTGGGGCCAGATGATCGCGGACGCGCGCCAATACATCTACGATTCGCCCTGGAACCTCGTCTTCCCCATCCTGGCGATTTTCTCAGCCGTGTTCGGCTTCAATATGCTGGGCGACGGCCTGCGCCGCACGCTCGACGTGCGCGTGACCGAGACGCAGCGGGTGTGAAGCATGGACATCCTGGTCGCCAAGAACTTTGCCGTCGGCGCAGCACTCGCGGACGGCAATGTGCCGGTCATTCGGGATCTGAATTTCTCGCTGGCCCCGGGTCGCGTTCTCGGCTTGGTCGGAGAATCTGGCGCCGGCAAATCGATGATCGGGCGGGCGGTCGCGCAACTGTTGCCGCACGGCTTCGCAGTGACGGGCGGCGAGCTGATGTTCGACGGCCAGGACCTGGTGCGCATGCCGGCGAATCGGCGGCGGAAACTGCTCGGCCGCGAGATCGCTTTCGTGCCGCAGGAGCCGCAGTCTGGTCTCAATCCGGTACGCACCATCGGGCGGCAGATCGATGAGCATTTGGCGCGGTTGCGGATCGGCAATCGTCAGGCGCGGCGGGAGCGGGTGCTGGCCATGCTCGACGCCGTGCATCTGAGCCATACCGCGGAATTGCTCGGCAAATATCCGCACCAATTGTCCGGTGGGATGTGTCAGCGCGTACTGATCGCCATGGCCTTCGCCAGCCGGCCCAAGCTTCTGGTCGCGGACGAGCCGACCACCGCTCTCGATGTCACCATCCAGGCGCGCATCATCGAGCTCATCGCCGAGATGCAGCGTAACGACGGCAGCAGCGTGCTTTTCATCACCCACGATCTGCGGCTGGCGGCGCAGATTTGCGACGACATCCTCGTGCTCTATGCCGGCCGGCCGGCCGAATATGGTCCGGCGCGGCGCGTGTTCGGCGCGCCGGCGCATCCCTATACGCGCTGCCTGCAGCTTTCCAATCCGCCGATGAGCGGGCCGCGTCGCGGACTCTATGCTCTACCGGAGCGCATGCCCGGCCTCGGCGCGCTCAAGACCATCGAAGGCTGTCCCTTCGCGCCGCGCTGTCCGCTCCAGGCCGATGATTGCACGCGAGAGCTGCCGCCCTTCATCGCGATCGAGAAAGCACACGCCGCCGCGTGCATTCACATCGAATCGACCGCCGGCATTGTCGCCACTGATCCGGCGGCGAACGAGATCACGCGTGCCGACACGCCGCTGCTTACGGTCGAGGGCCTGTCCAAGACTTTCGTGACGCATCGCGGCCTGTTTCGGCGTCGCGCCCTTGCCGCCGTCAAGAACGTGAGCTTTACGCTGCATGAGAACGAATTTATCGGCATCGTCGGCGAAAGCGGCAGTGGCAAGAGCACAGTCGCGCGTATGCTGTGCGGTCTCGATCCGCCGAGTCAGGGCGAGATCGTGATCGCCGGCCGCGACGTCAGCGACGGCAGTGCGGCGTCGCGCGCACATCAGCGCGCGCATGTACAGATGGTGTTCCAGGACCCGCAGTCGGCGCTCAATCCGCGGCGGCGCGTCGCCAGCATCGTGACGCAGGCGCTGGAGGCCGCGGGCAAGGGGGATCGGGCGGAGCGGCTGGCGCGGGCTGAAGCGCTGCTGTCGGAAATCGGCCTGCCGCCGGAAACCGCCATGCGCTTCCCGGCCCAGTTGTCCGGTGGTCAGCGCCAGCGTGTCAACATCGCGCGCGCTTTAGGCGCGACGCCGCGGATTCTGATCGCCGACGAGATCGTCTCCGGGCTCGACGTTTCGGTGCAGGCGCAGCTTTTGAATCTTTTGCTGCGGCTGCGCCGCCAGCGCGGCTTCTCGATAGTGTTCATCTCGCACGATCTCTCCGTCGTGCGCTATCTGTGCGATCGGGTTCTGGTGATGTATCGCGGCGAAGTGGTCGAAAGCGGTCCGACCGAAGAGGTTTTTGCCGCGCCCTGTCATCCCTACACGCGGACGCTACTCGCCGCGGTGCCGCCGGACGACCCAAACAAAGCTTGGGTAGCGCCGGCAAGTGAACGCGCGCCGGCGGCCGAACGGGGTCAGCCTTTGCGCGCCCAGGTCTGAAATTCCCAGGTCTGAATTCTCAGGTCTGAACCGCCAAGTCTGAATCGTCTCAGACGCCGCCATCGACATTCCGCCCGCCAGTCCGCGCCAAAATGTCGTCGGCCGATCACGCCTGCCGCAGCCCGGCCTCGCGCAATAACGGCAGCACGTTGTCGATGAAATAGGGCAATTCGTTCTTGAAATTGACAAAGGAAACCGTCGTACCGGCGAAGCCGACGCGATGCATCTTCAGCATCTCGGACGCGATATGCGCGGGCGTGCCGACCAGCGGATAGGTGCCGGCGCCGCCGGCGAAGCGTTTGCGGTGCAGCCGGTAGGTCTCCGCTTCGTGCGAACCGGAGAACTTCTCTTTCTGACCCATGTAATGGTCGACGCTGGCCTGGTCGGCCATGGTCGAGGCGTAATACTCGTAGTAATCCTCGGCTTCCGCCTGGCTCGGGCGGCATATCACGTGACATGTAGTGTAAACGCCGACGTCGCGTCCCTGCGTCTGCGCCCGGCGCTTCATGTCGTCGATGTGCTCGCGGCCCTTCTCGATCTCGACAAAGGTGGTGAACAGGAAATCGGCCGCCTTGGCGGCGAACTCGCGGCCCGGAGCCGAGAAGGCGGCGTTGAGCGTGATCGGCCGCGGCTTTTGGATCGGAGCCGGTTTTCCCGACACGCCTTTCAGTTTGTAGAACTTGCCGTCGCAATCGAACGGCGCGTTCGAACTGTAGATCCGCTGCATGATTTCGAACCATTCAAGACCCTGCCCATAGCGATCGTCCACTTGCTGCAGCGTGACGCCGAACATCGCGAACTCTTCCGGATTCCAGCCGCACACGATGTTGAGCCCGGCCCGGCCGTTGGAGGCGTGATCGATGGTGGTCAGCGCCTTGGCGGCGAAGACCGGATGCACCATCGGCACGTGAACGGTGGCGAAGATCGCGATGTTTTTCGTCATGCCGGCGAGACCGGCGGCGAAGGTGAAAGTCTCGAGCGACCACTCGCGGCTGTTCATCTCGCCGCCAAAACCCTTCCAGCGGGCGATCGGCAGGATGAACTCGAGACCGGCGTCATCGGCCATCTGCGCCACTGCGACGATCTCGTCCCATCGCGCAGGCCACCGTTCCGGGACTTTGGTCAAGGTCAGGCCGCCGTCGGAATTCATGGAAAACACGCCGAGCTTGAACTTGTTCGGTCCGTGCATCGGATGCGTCGTGGTCATGTCGCTACCAGCGATGAGCTTGCGGATTCGGGAACATCGTGCGGCATCTGCTGATAGTAGTAGCGTGCCGCCGCATCGACGAATTGTTCGGCGGCCGCGGCAGCCGCGTCCGCGTTGCCGGTGCGAAAGGCGCTTACATGCCGTTCCAGCAGCGCCAGCGCTTCGGCGCGTGCGGCGGGCAGCACTAACGTGGTGCGCCGCACGAAGCCGGCCTGATCGTCAAAGCGTAGAATGGTGTCGCGCAGGCGACGGCTGGGCACGCGCGCAACCCAGGCGGTGCGGAAGTGGTAATTGGCTTCGGCGAAGGCGGTGAAGTCTTCGGCCCGTTCGGCGACGCGAGCCTGCTCAAAACCGTCGGCCAATTCGAGGGCCAGCGCCGCGTCGCTTGCGCCGGCAACCTGCCGGGCCGCGGGCGGCTCCAGCAAGCGCCGCATTTCGAATATCTCGGCCATGTCCTGCGGTGTCGGCTTGACCACCTGGAAGCCGCTGCCGCGGCTTTCCAGCAAGCCATCGGCGGCGAGCCGGCTCAGCGCTTCGCGAACCGGCGAGCGGGACACCACCAGTTGTTGGGCGAGGCTCGATTCGACGAGCCGCTCGCCCGGCGCGAAGGCGCCGGTGCGCAATTGATAGCGCAACCGGCGATAGATCTGCTCGGCCAGTGGTGGCGCACGCTGGAGATCGGCGGAAACGGGAAGTGACATGAACCGAGGCCCTTAATCCAAGGAAGGGACTTGTAAGTCGTCGACGGTCGACAGTATACTGAGTGCAGTATAGCGTTGCCCCTCAATGGGTCAAGCGGTGTCGTGGGGAAGGCGGATTCGTGGCCTTGTCAGCGAAGCCGGGTTATTTCGATGGACGGTTTGAGCGCCGTCCGCTCGCGCCATGAAAGACCAGCGGCCATCAGGCATGTCGTCGACGCGCAAATCTTATGACGATGTTGTCGCCTGTGTGCCGGTGACCGTTCCTTATCGGCGCCACTCGACCAACAGCGCGCATTGGTGGATCGGCCGCGCGCTGCACGAACTCCTCAAGCGAACCGGCGTAAGGGTGCAGGAGATTGACGGGCTGTCGGTTTCGAGTTTCACGATTGCGCCCGACACTGCGATCGGTCTCACGCAGCATTTCGGCCTGTCGCCGCGGTGGCTGGACTATGTGCCGCTCGGCGGCGCATCCGGGGTCGTGGCGCTGCGGCGCGCCGCCCGCGCCGTGCAGGCAGGCGATGCCGATCTGGTGGCGTGCGTGGCCGGCGACACCAACCACGTCGATTCCTTCCGCAAGACGCTGACGAATTTCTCGCGCTTCGCCCAGGACGCGGTCTACCCTTATGGCGCCGGTGGCGCCAATGCGAGCTTCGCGCTGATCGCGCGCTACTACATGGATCGTTACGGCGCGCGGCGCGAAGATTTTGGCAAGTTATGCGTCGCCCAGCGCGCCAATGCGCAGAGTTTCCCTTATGCGCTGATGAAGACGCCGCTGACGCTTGAGGCCTATTTGGCGGCGCGGCCGATCGCCGATCCGATCCATCTCTACGATTGTGTCATGCCCTGCGCGGGCGCCGAGGCCTTCCTGGTCTGCCGAGAGGCGACCGCTCGCTCGCTCGGCGTTGCGGGTGTGCGTCTGTTGGCGACGATCGAACGGCACAATGCCTTCGCCGAGGACCCGGTGCAAATCCGCGGCGGCTGGGCGCGCGACGTCGACGAACTCTGGGCGATGGCCGGGTTGCGGCCTGACGCCGTCGATTTCGTCCAGACCTATGACGACTATCCGGTCATCTCGATGATGCAGTTCGAGGATCTCGGCTTTTGCGCCAAGGGCGACGGCAAAGATTTCGTGCGCGCTCACACTTTCACCAACGACGGCTCGTTCCCGCACAATACTTCCGGCGGCCAGTTGTCGGTCGGGCAGGCGGGCGCCGCCGGCGGCTATCTCGGTTTGGTTGAAGCCTTGCGGCAACTAACCGGCAGCGCGCTCGGCACGGCGGTCGCCGATGCCGAAGTCGGCTTGGTTTGCGGCTTCGGCATGATCAATTACGACCGCGGGCTTGCTTCGGCGGCGGCGCTTCTGGCGAGGGCCGCATGAGCGAGCCGCTCGCCAGGCCGAAGCGTAAGAACCCGCTGGCGCGCACGCGGCGGTCGCTGTTGCCGCCGCCCGCGCGCAGCCGCACCGCCCACGGTCTCACTGCGGCGGCCGCCGAAGGCCGCTTCGCGCTGCAAGTCTGCGCCGATTGCGCTGCCGTGGTTTATCCGCCGCGCGACGCCTGTCCGTCGTGTCTGTCGGCGCGGCTGCCGTTCAAGGATGTCGATCCGCGCGGCGTGCTGCTGACGCAGACCACGGTCCGGGTTGCGACGGACAACTATTTCCGCGAGCGTTTGCCGTGGCGCGTCGGCTTGGTCAAGCTCGATGTCGGCCCGGCGGTGCTCGCTCACCTGCATGCAGACGTGAAGGAGGGCGGCCGCGTCCGCCTGATGGCGGCGCTTGATCGCGGCGGAGCGGCCGCGATGATGGCGCTGCCCGACAAGGATACGCCGAACATGGCCGACGATCACGAGCTTCGCGAATTCACCTGCGATCCAAAATTTCGCCGGGTGCTGATCACCGACGGGCGCAATGAGGTCGGCCAGGCCTTGGCGCGCGCCTGCGCCGAAGCCGGCGCGTCATTGATCTTCATCGGCATCGCCGATCCGTGGAAACCGTTTCCCGGCGCGGCGGCGTTGCGCGCGATCGGTGCCGTCCAGATCGTGCCGCTCGATCTCACCGACAGCAAATCGGTCGCCGAATGGGCGGCGCAGAACGGCACGCGCGTCGACATCTTGATCAACACTTCAGCCCATGTCCGCTCGGGCGGCATACTCGATCCGGCCGGCCTGACGCTTGCCCGCGAGGAACTGGAGCTCCGGTATCTCGGCCTGATGCGCTTGGCGCAGGCGTTCGGCCCGGTCATGCGCTCGCGCGGCGCCGACGGCACCAATGCGGCGGCGGCTTTCGTCAATCTGTTGTCGATTCACGCCATGGCCGCATGGCCGGCTTATGGCGTGTTTTCTTCGGTCGAGGCTGCCTGCCTGTCGGCGGCGCAGACGCTGCGAAGCGAATTACGGCCGGGCGGCGTGAAAGTGGTCAATGTCTTTTCCGGCCCGCTTGAAATTGAATGGTTCCAGACCGTGCCGCCACCCAAGGTCACGCCGGCGGCGCTGGCCAAGGCTGTCGTTGCCGCCTTGTGTTCAGGCGTTGAGGATGTGTTCGTCGGCGATGTGGCGCAGGACATTCGCGCGCGGCTTGCGGTCAATCCGAAGGCGCTTGAGCGCGAATTGGGAGAGTGAAACCATGGCCATGAACCCGCCCGATCTTGCCGCCTTCGTTGCCGCCATCGCCTCCGGCGTCATCCGCGTCGTCGATCTGACGCAGACATTGACGCCGGAATTCCCGACGATCGTGCTGCCGCCGGAACTCGGCCAATGCGCACCGTTCCGCATAGAGGAAATCTCGCGCTATGACGCGCGCGGTCCGGCCTGGTACTGGAACAACATCTCGATGGGCGAGCACACCGGCACGCATTTCGACGCGCCGATCCATTGGGTGTCGGGCAAGGATTTTCCGAACAATGCGGTCGACTCGATTGCGCCTGCGCATTTCATCGCTCCGGCCTGCGTCGTCGATTGCTCACGCGAAGCGGCGGCCGATCCCGATTTCGTCCTGACGATTCCTTTCGTCGAGGCCTGGGAAAAGGCGCACGGCAGAGTCGCTGCCGGAAGCTGGCTCATGCTGCGCACCGATTGGTCCAAGCGCGCGCTGCGCGATTACGCCAATTTGCGTGAGGATGGCGCGCACACACCCGGGCCGGGACCGGAAGTGGTCAAATGGCTGGTCGAAGAGCGCGACATCCACGGCTTCGGCACCGAGACGATCGGCACCGATGCCGGCCAGGGCCATCACTTTGTGCCGCCGTTTCCCGCCCACTTCTATATGCACGGCAAGGGCCGCTACGGCCTGCAGTGCCTTGCCAATCTCGATCTGTTGCCGCCGGTCGGCGCCGTCGTTGTCGCAGCGCCATTGAAGATCAAGCAGGGGTCCGGCAGTCCGCTGCGCGTGCTCGCGCTCGTGAGTGTGGACGACGATGCGTGATAGCCCCACCTTGAATCTCGCGCCGGTAGATCTTTTCGCGCCGGAGCAGCGGACCGTTCCGGAAATGCTGCGCCGGCAAGCCGAACGCCATGGCGCCCGGCCGCTCTTCGTCTGCGGCGGCGAACAATGGTCGTTTGTGGAGGCGCGCGACATTGCCGCGCGTTCTGCCGGGCTCCTGTCGGCGGCCGGCATCGGGCCGGGCGACCGGGTCGCGCTGATGTGCGGCAACCGTCCCGAATTGTTGCGCCTGGTTCTAGGCTGCGCCTGGGCTGGCGCGGTGTCGGTGCCGCTCAATGCCGCCGCGCGCGGCTTCCAACTGCAGCACATGCTGAGCAACTCCGGAGCAAAGATACTTGCGATCGAAGCTCAGTTTTTGCCTGCGCTCGATTCGATCGATCTGAAGGCGCTGCCGCTGACCCGGATCTGGATCATCGGCGGGCCGGTCGCGTCGGGAGCGCCGACGCATGGGACCATTCCGATCGAAACCCTGCCAGCAGCGACGACGGAGGCGCCGGCGGCCGCGCTCGGCCCCGGCGATTTGTTCACGATACTTTATACGTCGGGCACCACCGGCCTATCGAAGGGCGTCTGCTGCCCGCACGCTCAATATTTCTGGTGGGGCGCTTATACCGGCTGGCAGCTGGACCTGCGCAAGGGCGACGTGCTGCACACGCCGCTGCCGCTGTTCCACACCAATGCGCTCAACTGCTTTTTTCAGGCCTTGCTGTATGGCGCGACCCAAGTGGTCGAAACGCGGTTCTCGGTGTCGGGTTTCTGGCCGGCATTAGGGCGCTCGGGCGCCACCGTGACTTATCTGCTCGGCGCCATGGTGCCCATGCTGCTGTCGCAGCCGCCGGCGTCGGCGGAACGCGAGCATCGTGTGCGAGTGGCGCTGGCGCCGGGCGTGCCGGCGAATTTTCACGACGACTTTACCCGGCGCACCGGCGTCGTCCTGCTTGACGGCTTCGGCTCGACCGAGAGCAATCTGATTGTCGCCTCGCGGCACGACGACCGCAAACCAGGTTCGATGGGACGACTGGTTCCCGGTTTCCAGGCGCGTGTCGTCGATGACAACGACAACGAAGTGTCCGATGGCGAAGCCGGCGAGTTGATCGTGCGCGCCGACGAGCCGTTCGCGATTGCCAACGGCTATTTCGGCATGCCCGAAAAGACCGTCGAGGCTTGGCGCAATCTTTGGCTTCATACCGGCGACCGGGTTATCCGCGATGGGGACGGGCATTATCGTTTCGTCGACCGCATGAAGGACGCGATACGCCGCCGCGGCGAGAATATCTCCTCCTATGAAGTCGAGCAGGTGCTGGTAAGCCATCCGGCCGTGGCTTTGGCGGCGGTGTTCCCGGTGTCCTCGGATCTCGCCGAGGACGAAGTGATGGCGGCGATCGTGCTGAAGGACGGCGCGAAGGTGCGCGAGGAAGAACTGGTGCGGTTCTGCGAGAACAAAATGCCTTACTTCGCCGTGCCGCGTTTCATTGAATTAACGGCAACGTTGCCGCGCACCGAGAATGGCAAAGTGCAGAAATTCAAGTTGCGCGAGCGCGGCCGATCCGCGGCGACTTGGGATCGCGAGGCGGCCGGCATTGTGTTGAAACGCTAGCCGTTCGCCCAGGCGGGCCAAGGCCAGGGCTCGGCGGGGCAGGTTCCGCCGGTTTCGTTTCATGCTTGAATATTTTATAGTTGAAGTATTTACTGGCGACCACGGGTGGAAAGGCGGAACATGAAGATTGCTGTTCTCGGTGGCGGAAATGGCTCCTATGCGGCGGCGGCCGACTTGTCCGACCGCGGACACGAGGTTCGTTTCTGGCGGCGTGACGCCGACGCGTTGCGCCCGGTACTCGAGAGCCACAGTATCCGGCGGCGCGATTTTTCCGGCACCCGCGACATTAAGATCGCCCGGCCGACGACCGATATTGCAGACGCCGTCCGCGGTGCCGAACTGATCGTGGCGCCAATACCGGCCTTCGCCCAGGCCGATCTGGCGGCGCAGATCGCGCCGCATCTCGCCGACGGCCAGGTCATCTTCCTGCCGCCCGGCACTTTCGGCTCCTATCTGATGACGAAGGTGGTGCGCGCGGCGGCCGGCTGCCGCGCCGAGATCATGATCGCGGAAACCGGAACCTTGCCGTGGCTGACGCGCAAACACGGCGCGGCCGAAGTGGCGATCACGACACGGGCGACGCGGTTGCCGACCGGGGTGTTTCCGGCACGGCTCACCGACACCGCCATCGCAGTCATCACGGCGGCGTTTCCCGAAGCTATCGAGCCGGTCGAAGACGCGCTATCCGGCGCCTTGATGAATGCCGGGCCGATCATTCATCCGCCGCTGATCCTGATGAATGCCGGCCCGATCGAGCATTTCGACCGCTGGGACATTCACAAGGAAGGCACGCAGCCGGCCATCCGCCGGGTGCACGAAGCTCTTGACCGTGAGCGGATCGCCATCCGCGAAGCGTTAGGCTACGCCGCGCCGCATTTCCCGCTGGCGGACCACTATAATACATCGAACTGGATGTACGGCAAACTCGCCCACGACAAGCTTGTCGATTCCGGCGACTGGCATGAACATCTCGACCTGAAGAACCATCGCTACATGCAGGAAGATGTCGGCATGGGATTGGCCTTCCTGGTCTCGGTTGGCGAATGGGCGGGGACGCCGTGCCCGGTCGCGGCGGGCCTGCTGGCGATCGCGGAGGCGGTAAGCGGCGAGCCCTTCCGGCGTTCCGAGCGCACCTTGCATTCGCTGGGCCTGGCCGACCAAAGCCGCGACGGCATGCGCCGGCTGTTGCAAGAGGGTCTCTGACAATGAGCACGCGCCGGCCGATCATCGCGTGTCTTGGCGCCGGCCGTATGGGCCGCGGTATTGCGCACTGCTTCGCCTATGCCGGCTGTACCATACGTCTGCTCGACGGGAAGCGGCGCGATGCCGGCCGGCAGGCAGCGTTCTTTGCGGAAACGCTTGGCGAAATCCGCAACTCGCTCGACATGGTCGCCCAGTTCGGCGGTTTCGACGCGCAAGCGATCGATGCCGTCATGGCGCGCATCTCGCTGTTCGCGCACGATGAGGCGGAAGATGCGCTGGCCGGCGCCCGCATTGTTTTTGAGGCCGTTCCGGAAACCGACGACGCCAAGCGTGGCGCGCTTGCACTGATCGGCAAGACTGCGGACGCGAAAGCAATCATTGCTTCCGCCACCTCGACCTATCTTTCGACGCAACTCTCCGACCTGTGCGGCCGTCCGGACCGGTTTCTCAACGCCCATTGGCTTAACCCTGCCTTTCTGGTGCCGCTCGTCGAACTCAGTCCGACGCCGGCGACGGACCGCGCCGTCGTCGAGGAAGTGAAGGCGCTCCTGACGTCGATCGGAAAAGTGCCGGTCGAATGTACGGCTTCGCCCGGCTACATCGTGCCGCGCATTCAGGCGCTGGCGATGAACGAGGCGGCGCGGCTGGTGGAGGAGGGCGTCGCCACCGCCGAGGACATCGACAAGGCCGTGAAATACGGCTTCGGATTCCGCTTTGCCGTTCTTGGTCTGCTCGAATTTATCGACTGGGGCGGTGGCGATATCCTGTTTCACGCCAGCCGCTATCTCGCTGAGGCCATGGGCGACCAACGATTCGCAGCGCCGAAAGTGGTCCATGCCAACATGGCCGAGGGCAAGAACGGCTTGCGCGACGGCAAGGGCTTTTACGATTACGCTGCGATGGACGTTGCGGCTTACCGGCGCGACCGCCTGGCCGCGTTCTTCCGCATGCTGCAGCAGGCCGGACTGGTCATGCCGCCCGTCGCCGATGCGCAGTCCGCAGCGGAGGCCCGATCAGATTGAAGCAGGAGGTCGCAAACGTGTTGGAGGATGGTGCGCACCGCTCCACGCCGACGTCCTTATCAGGAGGCGTCGTTTGACCGACCTCGCCTTCATCGTCCGCAAAATCGTGGCCGAGACGCCGTCGGTTCGCGCGCTGGTGCTTGAAGCGACAAGCGAGTCGCCACTGCCCGCCTGGCACCCCGGCGCGCATATCCGGCTCAGGCTGCCGAACGGAGCGGATCGGCCCTATTCGCTGGTCGACCTTGCGGCGTGGCGGACCGGCCGGCACTATGTTCTCGGCGTCCGCCGCGAGCCGGACAGCGCCGGCGGCTCACAGTTCGTGCACGCGCTGCGGGAAGGCGATCGCGTCGAGACGTCCGCGCCGATCAATCGTTTCGAGCTGCGGGACGGCGCCGGCGAGGTGTTGCTGCTCGCCGGCGGCATCGGCATCACGCCGATCCTGTCCATGGCCGCGGCGTGCGCCCGGTCGGGCCGGCCGTTCAAGCTGCATTACCTCGGCCGCACGGGCGGCGAGCTGGCTTTCCTCGACGAGTTGCGGGCGATCTGCGGCGAGCGTCTCATTACCCATTATGACGACGGACCGTCGGGACGGCCGGATTTTGCGGCACTGATCGGGGGGGTGGCGCCGGCAGCGGACATCTATGTCTGCGGGCCGACCGGGATGATCGACGCCGTCAAGGCTGTAGCGGGCGCCGTCGGCCATCCGCCCGCGCGCCTGTACTACGAGTTGTTCACGGCGACGCCGGCGGCCGACGAGTCTCCCTTCGAAGTCGAGATCAAGTCGACCGGGCAGGTGGTGTCGGTCGGCGCCGACCAGTCCATTATTGATGCGCTGACAGCATCGGCCGTCGATGTCGTCTATGATTGCCGGCGCGGCGACTGTGGCATCTGCCAGACCGGGGTATTGGCAGGCACGCCCGATCATCGCGATGTCGTTTTGACGGAGGAAGAGAAGGCGTCGAACAAGGTCATGCAAATCTGCGTGTCGCGGGCGAAATCGCCGCGGCTCGTGCTCGATCTTTAGAGGAGTCTGATGCCATGACGCGATACGCGAACAACCCCGCGGCAGTGCAAGCGCTGGTCCAGCCCGAATGCGTGCATCGCGATGTCTATATCGATCCGGAAATCTTCCGGCTCGAGACGAGGCATCTGTTCGCCAATACCTGGATTTATGTCGGTCATGCCAGCCAGATTCCCAACACGGGCGATTATCTGACAAGCGACATCGGCGACCAGCCGGTGATGGCGGCCCGCCACAGCGACGGCTCGATCCGCGTCTTCTACAACCGCTGCCCGCACAAAGGCACGAAGATCGCCTCGGAGGCCTGTGGCAATGCCGGAAAGTTTTTCCGTTGTCCGTATCATGCCTGGTCGTTCAAGACCGACGGCTCGTTGCTCGCGATTCCCTTCAAGAAAGGCTACGACGGCACCGGACTGGAAGAGAGCGAAGCCGCGAAAGGCCTCACCCCGGTCGGGGCGACGCATGTCTATCGCGATTTCATTTTCGCGCGGCTCGCCCGGAGCGGCTTCGACTTCGAACATTACTTCGGCGCAAGCCTCTCTTCGATCGACAACATGGTCGATCGCTCGCCGGAGGGAAAGCTGGCGCTGGAAGGCCCGCCGCTGCGCTACATGCATCCGTGCAACTGGAAAATGCTGGTCGAGAACCAGACCGATACCTGCCACCCGATGGTGGCCCACGAATCCTCTGCCGGCACTGCCGTCTCGGTGTGGGAACGCGAGCAGGCCAAGGGCGGCCGCAAACCGATGGCGGTCGAGGTCTACGCGCCGTTCATGGCGCCTTACGAGTTCTTCGAAAAGATGGGCATTCGGGTTTGGCCCAACGGCCATGGCCATACCGGCGTGACCACCTCGATCCATGCAGATTATTCGGCGGTGCCTGGTTATTTCGAACAGATGGTCGCGGCTTATGGCGAGGAGCGCGCCAAGGCCGTCCTCGGCGAGAGCCGGCACAACACCATTTATTTCCCCAACATCATGGTGAAGGGTCCGATCCAGACGCTGCGCGTCTTCAAGCCGATCGCCGCCAACCGCACCTTGGTCGAGAGCTACACGTTCCGCCTTGTCGGTGCGCCCGATACGCTGTTTGAGCGCACGCTGATGTATAACCGCCTGATCAACGCGCCGACATCGATCGTCGGTCATGACGATCTCGAAATGTATGAGCGCGCGCAGTTGGGCCTGCACGCCGACGGTTTCGAATGGGTGAACGTCCAGCGGCTCTATCAGCCGGGCGAACTTGACGACGAAACCGCCGTCGTCGGCGGAACCAGCGAACGGCAGATGCGTAATCAGTTCCACGCCTGGGCCAAGTTCATGACCATGTCGATGCGGCCGGAGGGCGCCGACCAGGCGCAATATCACGAGGCGGCCGAGTGACCACCGTCAGCGAAAAGGATCTTGTCGACTTCATCTATCGCGAGGTGCGGCTGCTCGACGAGTTGCGCTACGAGGAGTGGCTTAAGCTCTACGCTGAGGACGGACACTACTGGATGCCCGCGGAATGGCAGCAGACCGATCCTAAGCTGCAAGCCTCGCTGATGTATGAGGACATGCTTCTCCTGCGTATCCGGGTCGAGCGGCTGTCGGGCGCACGTACGTTTAGCCAGAAGCCGAAAAGCCGTTCGCAGCATCTCTTGCAGGCGCCGCAGATCGACGAGATCAACCCGCAGGAAAACCGCTATCGCACCTGGACGTCGTTCCACTACGCCGAGACGCGCGGCGACGAATGGACCATGTTTGCCGGCTGGGCCCGGCACGAATTGCGCGTCGAGCAGAGCACGCTGAAAATCGTCCTCAAGCGGGTCGATCTGGTCAATTTCGACGCCGCCTTCGGCAACATCCAGTTGTTCATGTAGGCGCGGGCGCGATGGCCATGAGCGACGGTGACTTCACCGCAGTCGTGACCGGCGCCAGTTCGGGCATCGGCCTCGATCTCGCCAAGCGTATGCTCGATCGCGGCTGGCGGGTGATCGGCCTATCGTTGGAAATGGCGAAATTCAGCCATCAACACTTCGATGATCGCTTCGAAGCAATCAAAGTCGACCTGCTCGACGAAAGCGCGACGGCGGCGGTGGCGAAGGACATCGCCGCCCGCCACGCCGTCACGCATATCGTCCACAATGCGGGCCTGATCTGGCCCAATCTGCTCGATGCCGTGAAGCCGGCGGAGATTGACGGCTTGACCCGGCTGCATTTGACGTCGCCGATGATCCTGACCCAGGCGCTGGTGCCGGCCATGCGCCAGCGGCACTTCGGACGAATTGTGTTTGTGAGTTCGCGCGCCGCGATGGGCGTGCCGACGCGCACCGCCTATTCGGCGACCAAAGCCGCTATCCATGGCATGGCGCGGACCTGGGCGCTGGAGCTTGGACCGGATGGCATCACGGTCAATGTGGTGGCGCCCGGACCCATTCTCACCGACAATTTCTGGAGCATCATTCCCAAGGACTCGGAACGGCAACAGAAGCTCGCCGATCAGCTGCCGGTCCGTCGGCTCGGGACGGTCGCGGACGTATCGCGCGCCGTCCTGTTTTTTTCTGAGCCCGAAGCGAGCTACGTGACGGGACAGGTCCTCTTCGTCTGCGGCGGCAGCAGCCTCGGCGGCCTGTCGCTGTGAGCAGCATGATCCCGAAAAGCATGCCCTTGGACTTGATCCAAGGGTGGAAACCGGTTTTCGGAAAAGATCATGCTTAAATTAAAGTTTATGCCGCTTCGTTTCCGCCAAGATAAGTGGTGATCAAGCGCGGATCGGTGATGAGAGCGTCGGCGGGGCCGGAATGGACGATTTCGCCGGTCTCCATCACATAGCCGAAATCGGCGGTCTCCAGCGCAGCGCGCGCATTCTGCTCGACCACCAGGATGGAGACGCCAAGTTCGCGCAGCGACGCGATGATGTGGAAGATGTCGCGGGTGATGAGCGGAGCGAGCCCAAGGCTTGGCTCGTCCAGCATCAAGAGCCGTGGTTTTGCCATCAGCGCCCGGCCGAGCGCCAGCATTTGCCGCTCGCCGCCCGAGAGCGTGCCGGCGTTTTGCGCGCGGCGCTCCTTCAGACGTGGAAAGCGGTGGAAGACTTCGTCGATGCTCCGCCTGATGGCGGCGGTTTGGCCGCGCCGCGAATAGGCGCCGAGCAGCAGGTTATCGTAGACCGACATTTCGGCGAACAGTTCGCGCTTCTCCGGCACCAGGCAGAAGCCCATCTCGACGCGCTCTTCGGTGTCGAGCCGCGAAATGTCCTCGCCGTCGTAGAGAATGCGTCCGGTCGATGGAATTAACCCGATCGCCGTCATCAAGAGGCTGGTCTTACCGGCGCCGTTCGGACCGATTACCGTTGCGATGCCGCCTTTCTCTACGGCCAGCGACACATTGCGGACGGCTTCCACCTTGCCGTAGCAAACGCTGACATTGTCGATTGCGAGAACGGCCATCAGGCGACGCCTCCCAAATAGGCTTCCTGGACACGCGGATTGTCGCGCACGGCGCGGGGATCTCCTTCGCAAAGCTTGGTGCCGAATTCCATCACCACGATGCGGTCGACCAGACCCATGACAAATGTCATGTCATGTTCGACCAGAAGGATCGTCAGTCCCTCGGCGCGCAACGCGCGCAAGAGCTCGGCCAAAGCGCGTTTTTCCTGCTGCCGGAGCCCGGCGGCGGGCTCATCCAGCACCAGCAGGATCGGATCGGCGGCAAGCGCCCGGGCGATCTCGAGCACGCGCTGATTGCCGAGCGGCAGGTTGCCTGCGAGTTCGAAGGCGCGTTCGCTTAAGCCCACCCGGTCGAGCTGTCGCATGGTCTCGTACCGGGCGCAGCCTTCTTCGCCGCGGTCGAGGCGGAGCGCGCCGGCAAGAAAGCCGGAACTGGTGCGCGCGTAGGTGCCCAGCAACACATTGTCGAGCACGGTCATGCGCGGGCGCAGCTTCACATGCTGAAACGTGCGCGCGATGCCGGCGCGCGCGATCTTTCGCTGTGGCGCATTGGTGAGGTCATTTCCGGCAAAAATGATGCGGCCGCCGTTGACCGGCAGAGCGCCCGTGATCAGATTGAACATCGTGCTCTTGCCGGCGCCGTTCGGTCCGATCAGGCCGAGGATCTCGCCCGAGCGGACTTCGAAACTGACATTGTTGACCGCCATCAGGCCGCCGAAGCGCCGCTGCGCCCCCTCGACCTTCATCAAGGTCTGACCGGGCACGGGCTGCGTGCGGCGGGGCAGGGGATTCGCCGGCGCCGGCCGCTTGCGCGCCGGCTCCGGTAGCCATTGCGCCACGAATGGCACGACGCCGTCGCGCGCATGCTGCAAGAACAGAATGAAGAGGGCCGAGAAAACGACAATCCGCAATTGTCCGGCGGCGTTCGGCGCGATGAGCGGCAGGTAGTCCTGAATGCCGTCCTTCAACAACGTGATCAGCGCGGCCCCGACGACGGCGCCGAGCAGATAGCCCGAGCCGCCGACCATCGCCATCATCAAAAATTCAATGCCCATGGTGACGTCAAATGGCGTCGGGCTGACGAAACGGCTCATATGGGCGTAGAGCCAGCCCGAAACCGCCGCCAGCATGGCGGCGATAACGAAGGTGACGAGTCTGATCCAGAACGCATTCACCCCGAGCGATTCGACGAGCACATTGCCGCCGCGGAGTGCTCGCATCGCGCGGCCGGCGCGCGAGCGCAGCAGATTGTGTGAGGCGAGCATGGCGAGCAGAAGCAGCGGCCAGATGAGATAATAGATTTTGGTGCTGCCGATCAGCTCAAGCGAGCCGATCGAAATCGGCGGCACGGAGGGAATGCCGTTGTACTGGCCGAGGCTCTGGAGGTTGCCGAAGGTGTAATAGAGCGCCAAACCCCAGGCAATCGTGCTGAGCGACAGGAAGTGGCCGTGCAGCCGCAAAGTCACCGCACCGACCACAACCGCGACCGCCGCCGTTACCACCAATGCCAAAGCAAGGCCGAGCCAAGGCGAATAGCCCATCAATGCCGAAGTCCAGGCCGTGGCATAGGCCGCGATCCCCATGAATGAGGCTTGACCGAAGGACACCATGCCGCCGACTCCGGTCAGCAGCACGAGGCCAAGTGCCACGAATGAATAGACGCCGATGTAATTCAGTAACGTGATCGAAAACGGCGCCAGAACATACGGCAGCGTTGCGACCACAAGCACGGCTATAGCGATGGCGAAACGCGACTGCGTTGTGCTCATTCGTCAGGATGTTCTTCGGAATAGGCGAACGTGTAGGAGCGCCACAACAGAACCGGGATCAGGACGGAAAAGACGATGACTTCCTTGAAGGCGCTGCTCTGGAAGGCGGCGAAGCTCTCGAGGATGCCGACAAAGAGCGAACCGGCCGCAGTGACGGGGAAGCTGACAAGCCCGCCGATAATGGCGCCGACAAAGGCCTTCAGGCCGATAAGGAAGCCGGAATCGTAGAAGATCGTATTGACCGGTGCGATCAGAATTCCCGAGACGGCGGCCAGGACCGAGCCGAGAAGATAGGCAACGGTGCCGGCGTAATTCGGCCTGATGCCCATCAACCGTGCTCCCGTGCGGTTCAGCGCGGTGGCGTGCAGCGCCTTACCGGAAAGCGTGAACCCGAAGAACAGGTACAGCAGAAGGCTGAACACCGCCGCCGCGGCAACGATCAGCAGGGTCTGCGCCGAGACCGGAATGTCACCGATATTGAGTGTATAGTCGGTGAGACTCTGGGTGCGCACGCCTTCCGGCCCGAAGAACAGCAGGCCGAGGCCGACCAAAGCAAAATGAAGCGCCACCGCAACGGTCAATAGCAGCAGCACCGAGGCATCCGCGATCGGCCGGAACACCACCCGGTCGAGCAACGGCGCGATCGGCAGGATGAGCGCGATCGACAGGAGAATGCGCAGCGGCATCGGCAAGAGCGTGCCGGCGGTGAGCCATACCACGGCGGCAGGAATCAAGGGCAGCAACAGATAGAAGAAAATCGCGCGCGGAATGCTCCCGAAGGCCCCCGCGCGCAGGATTGAAACGAGCTCCATCAGTGTCGCCAGTCCGGCGAGCGCTGCGACGAGCCCGACCGTGCCGGGCAGTTGCTTCGTTTCCAGCGCGGCGAGTGTCAGGGCCGTGAACGCTGCGATATCGCCGAAGGGAACAAAAATCACCCGGGTGACGGCAAAGATCAGCACGAAGCCAAGCGCGATCAAGACGTAGATGGCGCCCGTCGCGATCCCATCCATAGCCAGGATCGCGGCGATCTCAGAGTCCATGGCGTCTTATGCCGGCGCTGAATGGGGTTGGGCCAAGCGCAAGCATCAGGGTTGATAGACCCAGCCGCCATTGACCAGCTTCACGACGATAAGGCTGCGCTGATCCACGCCATAATAGGATTTCGGCGAGAAGTTATAGACGGCATGGACGCCTGCAATGTCCTTGTTGGCATAGATCGCGTCCATCAGCGCCTGGCGGAATTCCTGGGTTCCGGGTGCGGCCTGCTTGAGCGCGACCGCGGCGGCCTTGAGGAAGATCACCCAGCCGTCGAAGGCGTAGCCCGAGAAGCCGTCGTCGGCTTCCGTGTCGTTCACCTTTTTGAAGACTTGGTGGAATTCGGTGCCGATTTTTTTGGAAAAATGCGAGTCGGGAAGCTGGTCAGTGACCAGGACCGGCCCGGCCGAGACCTCCACGCCGTCGATTGCGGCGCCGCCGATGCGAATGAAATCGCGGTTGAGCAGCGCGGGCGTTCCAAAGAACGGGCCTTTGAAGCCGAGCTTGCGCAGTTCAAGGAGAGGCAGTGCGGCTTGCGTCGCCGAGCCGCCGTCGAGCACGGCGTCGGGATGGGTGGTGATGACCTTCAGCGCCTGCGGCGTGACCGAGGTGTCGGTGCGGGCATAGCGTTCATTGGTGGTCAGTGTCGGGTCGCCGTCATTCTCGGCGGCTTTGGCGCCGTTATAGACAAGATCGCCCCAGGAATCGCTGAAGCCGATATAGCCCGCGCTCTTGATGCCTTCGCGCTTCATGCGGTCGGCGATGACCTTCACCATCAATGCCGGAGTTTGCGGCGTCGCGATGCCCCAAGGCTGACCGCCAGTCGGGATCGGCAAGTTCACCGGCGAGATTCCGATGAACGGCACCTTGAGTTCATTGGCGACCGCCAACATGGCGTTGGTGCCGGGCGCGCTCGACGTGCCGATCATGATGTCGACGTGGTCCTCCTGGACCAGCTTGCGGGCCGCCTGCGTCGTCGCGGAAGGATCGGATCCGTCGTCGAGCTTGATCAGGTTGATATGCGTTCCGCCGACCGAGCTTTGATAGGCATAGGCCGCTTTCATGCCCTTGTCGTAGTTGACGCCGATCGAGGACGCGGGCCCGCTCAAGGACGTGACGAATCCCACGGTGATATCCGCCGCCTGAGCGGCCGTCGCAGCGAGTGACAGTCCGGCAAGCGCGCCAATGCTGAGGGCGAGTTTTCTCACGATGGTCTCCGTCGGTGACGAGTGCATTTTCGTGGCGAGTGGACCGGCATTCTTTCAGTCTTGCTTTCAGTCTTGCTTTTAATCTTGCGTGACCTTTCACGCGCGCGAGGCGCCGAACAGACAATTCCATGCTGCCGTTGAGCTGCGCCGGACGCGGCGCGCGCACGGGGTCTCATTTTGGACCGGTATTCCGGAATTTGTTGGTCGGCTCGTCGCCCACAAATCGCACTGACGACCGCAGACCTCGCTCAGTTTCCGGATAATTATTATTTTAATCTTAAAATGATTTTTGGACGGGAGTCAACACGACGGCGGCGTCTTTCAGAAGTCGGCGTGGCGGGCGCTCACGCCGGCGCGTCGGGCGACGACATGAACGCATGCAACGCCGCGCGGATGTCGTCCGGCCAAAGCTGCGATTTGCCGGTGTCCATATTCATTGCGACGAGCACCTGCTCGCAGGTCCACACCACGTCCGCGTCGCGCATGATCCTATGGGCGAGCGTGAGCGAGGCGCCGCCGAGCCGCGCGATGGTGAACGAGAACGTGAGAATATCCCCCTGCCGCGACGGGCGAACAAAGTCGCAGGTCAGACGTGCTGTCGGCGTACCCATGTGACGGCGGCCAAGCTGGTCAGTCCAAGGATGGCCGAGCGCGATCCAGAAATCTTCGACCACGCCGTTGAGCATGTCGATATAGGCCGGGAAATAAGCGATGCCGGCCGGGTCGCAGTGGCCGAACCGCACCAGACGCTGGACGCGAAACGTAGCCAGGACGGCGGACTCCGTCGGTCAGGCGAAGGCGGCGATGCCGGTAATGGCGCGGCCGAGAATCAACGCGTGGATGTCGTGGGTGCCTTCATAGGTGTTGACCACTTCCAGATTGACCAGATGCCGCGCCACGCCGAATTCGTCGGAGATGCCGTTGCCGCCGAGCATGTCGCGCGCCGCGCGCGCGATCTCCAGCGCCTTGCCGCACGAATTGCGCTTGAGGATCGACGTCATCTCGACATTGGCGAGTCCCTGGTCCTTCAGTCTTCCGAGATGCAGGCAGGCGTTCAGCCCGATGGAAATCTCGGTCGCCATGTCGGCGAGCTTCTTCTGGATCAGTTGGTTGGCGGCGAGCGGACGGCCGAATTGCTGGCGGTCGAGCACATATTGCCGCGCCGTCGCGTAGCAGCTTTCGGCGGCGCCGAGGGCGCCCCAGGCGATGCCGTAGCGCGCCGAATTGAGGCAGGTGAACGGACCCTTGAGCCCCTCGACGCCGGGCAACAGATTTTCTTCCGGCACGAACACGTCATCCATAATGACTTCGCCGGTGAGAGAGGCGCGCAGGCCGACCTTGCCGTGGATCGGGGGCGCAGAAAGGCCGCGCATCCCCTTCTCGAGAAGAAAGCCACGAATCCTGCCGTCGTCGGTTTTGCCCCAGACCAGGAACAGGTCGGCCATCGGGGCATTGCTGATCCAGGTCTTGCTGCCGGTGAGACGATAGCCGCCGTCGGTTTGCCTGGCGCGCGTCGCCATCGCGCCGGGGTCCGAGCCGTGATTGGGTTCCGTCAGTCCGAAGCAGCCGATCGTCTCGCCTGAGGCAAGCGGAGGCAGATATTTCTTCTTTTGCGCCTCGCTGCCGAAGTCTTCGATCGGCACCATCACCAGCGACGATTGCACGCTCATCATAGAGCGGTAGCCGGAATCGACCCGCTCCACCTCGCGCGCAATCAGGCCATAGGCGACATAGGACAGGCCCGCGCCGCCGTATTCCGGTGCGACGGTTGGGCCGAGCAGGCCGAGCGCACCCATCTCGCGGAAAATCGCCGGATCGGTGTCCTCGTTACGGAAGGCCGCGAGTACTCGCGGC